>Ga0315339_1000517_pt1 | contig 46966 bp, 33 predicted proteins | sample ASW17metaG_FD_204514 | JGI IMG/M metagenome (GOLD analysis project Ga0315339, IMG submission 204514) | Ammonia-oxidizing marine archaeal communities from Pacific Ocean, United States - ASW #17 | ecosystem: Environmental > Aquatic > Marine > Oceanic | place: USA: California | collected 2016-12-05 | reverse complement strand
AGGGACAAGAACTAGTAACTTTTTATATTCAGGCTGTTCTGCAATCCATAATGCAAGGAGGGTTTTTCCAGTGCCACAAGCCATGATGGCTGTAACACGATCTTCTTCTTTCAATGATGGCAGTAGAGAATCTAGTGCTTCCTGTTGGTGAGGTAATGGGGATTTTTTTTCATGAGTGACCGTTAGCCCCTGAAGCCAATTTGCAATTGTTTCAAAGTCGGCTTCTTTTAGACGATCAAAATCAGAGCCACGTATACAGTAGAATCCTGTCCGGTCATTGATCACAGGAGGCAGATCGTTGGAATTGGCTATCAGAACGCGTTGGTAGATTTCAGGGCTATCAGCAAGCCCCATAAAGGTGGACAACTCCCGCCAGGTTAATGGGTGGCGATTGGACCGGAACTTGACCTGGTATGCATTCAGCTGCCCCAAGTGAGTTTGAAATAGTCCGTCAATTCCGTAATCTTGATTACGCAGTGAAACTCTCGAAAGAAGTGAGGGCGGTGCGGCATTTAGAGGCCAGATGTCTTGTGCATCTCTACGTTGAGTGGCAAGATAAGCCTCTGCAAAAACCTCAAAGGCATCCCCTTCGGCCTTTTTATCCGGTAACGCAGAAATTTTTTCTTCAAGTTGATCAAAGCTTTTGATGCCGCGAAAAAAACCATCACGGCTGTATTCAGCAGCTTTATGATGCTTGGCGTTCACGAAATGAATTCTCAGGATTTAAAAAAGATATTCAAATCAATTCCCGCACTCGTTGTGTTTATACCCATCAATTGAATCTTTAATTCAAGAAAAAGGGGGGCGATCAGGCTAAACTTTATACTTTATCTGCAAGTTAATAATTACTGCATTATAATCTAGATTATTTGTAATTTAAAATTAGATTAGATATCGATGGCTAAGAATAAGGATAGCGCTAAAGTCGATTTTATAAAACAGAGTTTAGAAAAGCTACGTGAGAAATTACTAGACTTGAGTAACCGAAATTCTCTTTTGAATTTCAAGCATAGTGAGAGATCTAAAACTCATATTAGGATAATCGATGAGCTAGTGAATCAAGTATACGAAAAACTCATTATTGAAAATAAATCTCTAACATTTAAAGCTCTTCCTGCCTTTGAAGATGACCCTAAGGACGAAAAGACAAGTGTATTTAAGAATGAACTTATAATAGCACGACGGTTTGATGAGGAATATTTACGTGATTTAGAAGAATTAGATGAAAATATAGGCTCTAAAAAAAACCTCGAAATCGAGCGTGAATTACGCAATCGAGTACGAGAAAAATTAGGCTGGGACCCCGTCCCTTTACCAAAAAATTCAATTCCTGAGTATGCGCGTGCCCATGGTTTCAATCCATCATACGAATTACCTCAGTCTGATGAGGAAGGGAACAAACAGCACTACGATAACAATATTCAAACGCGACTAATACCTGAAGACATGGAGCGTAAGTTGAGAGGAATTCGTGCGTATCATCGGTCTGCAGTAGAAGAAAAAGGAATTAATACTCTTTATTTAGCATTAGGATTTTTGGAATGGATGGAATCAGAAAATTCAGACCGGCCATTTATATCTCCTCTTATACTAATACAAATTGAGATTGACACTAAGCGAAGCCGTAAAAGAGGGCTGGAGTTTAATATATCTTCTAGCTTAGAGGAACCAATTCATAACATAACACTTATTGAACGATTTAAACGAGATTTTGGTTTAGAATTGCCGGAATATAACTCTGAGAAACAAAATCCAGAAGAATATTTCGCAGATATTAGTAAATGTATTAAAGGTAAAGCGAATTGGAGTGTCCGTCGTTTTGCAACTATTGGTCATTTCGCTTTCCAAAGGTTGGTCATGTATAATGATATAAGACATGAAAATTGGATAGCTAATCCGTTGCACAGCCATGATGTGCTTTCTCAGCTTATAGGAGGGACAGAAGATACCACCTCAAATAGTATATTTGCCGAAGAATACGATATTGATAATGAAGATATTCAAAGAGAAGTCCCTGTTTTAATTACAGATGCTGATTCATCACAACATAGTTCTATAATTGATGTTCTTAGAGGGAAGAATCTGTCAATTGAAGGACCACCTGGAACCGGGAAATCTCAGACAATTACAAATCTTATTGCTGCTGCTCTAAGTAAAAATAAAAAAGTTCTATTTATTGCGGAGAAAAAAGCAGCTCTTGATGTAGTAAAGAATCGACTTGATGCATGTAAGATACGTACTCGAAATGCTAAAGACGCAAATATTGGAGACTTTTGTTTAGAGTTACATTCTACCAAAGCACGAAAATTGGATGTAATTGAGTCGTTACGCAAAAGAGATGATATTCAAGATAAAGTTCGTAACCCTAAAAATATAGAAAATGATATTGCAGAGCTTAAGCGGTCCAAATCGTTCATTTCTTCTTATATTTCTTTTTTAAAGAAAAAATTTGGTAACGCTGGCTTCAGTATACGTGAATTGATTTGGGCTGATCGAAGGATAAATCAACAATCTGATAAGATACCACTATCAGTTAAACGAGTGAAATTACTCAATTGTAAGAACTACACTCAACCCGATCTTAAAGAAAAAAAGGAACTTCTCAGTAATTTAGAGGAATATGCCAATATAATTACTGGTGCATTTAAATCTGTGTCAGATCATCCATGGTCTTGGATTCAAAAACCCGAACTAACAAGGTTTGAGCGCGATGATTTAATTGAAGCTCTGATTAAGTTTAAAGAAGCTATAACACCTATTATACCTTTTGAAGAAAACCTTCGATCTCGAATTGGATATAAAGGGGGGGGAGCCATATTTGAAATTGAAGAATTTTTCGATGATTTTAAAAGTTTTCCTCAATCAAAAGTAAATACAGAAATTCTTACGCAACTTAAGGATGCAGAAAATTGTACTGAAGCAGAACAACAGATTAAAATTATTAATGATTTCAATAATAAACAGAAACTATTAAGTGAATATCTATACTCTCCCCGTAATGCAGTAGATACCAAAGGGATCCCCTACATTGAACTTCTCAATAATACACCCGAAAAGTATTTAAATATATCAGGGGATTGGATAAGAACACGATTAGAACCTGCTTATGAATGTTTAGATATACTCAAAAATAGAGAATCTGAACTTCAAGATTTTGTAGATTCATTCAATCTCAAAATCTCGGATCTCAAATTAGATGAATTCAGACTTATAGGTGAAGCTATCCAGATGATTGATGATGTAACATTTCACTTATTAGAATACAGAGATCATACAATAATTTCTACTAAAAATTACGATTCAATTCAGTTAATATTGGCGCAGTTTACTGGAGTCAAACTCCATGAAAAAGAAGAAATAGAACGCTTTGATCTATCTAAAGATTACGATTCTTCACTATTGTTGGAATATGCTAACACGATAAAAGAAGCAGGTTTCTTTTCGCTATTCAATAAAACCTATCGTCAGGGGTTAAAACTTTTCAAAAGAATCTACCTTGGAAATGAAAAGCTCAAAAGAGATCAAATAGCTAAGGCATTTAAGGATTTATTCAATTATTATCAGCATAAGGAGAAATTTCTCTCAAATCCATTATTAAAAATAATTCCCAAGGAGAAGTTTGAAGGATGGCATACAAACTTTGAAAGTATTGCAGATGCAAGTCAATGGGCTGATAAAATAAGAAAAAAATATGATGGTTCTAAGGTAGTAGGTAAAGCAATACGCGACACACTATTAAACTGCAAAATCTCTATAATTGAGGATTTAAGAAATCGGGTCAATGATACCAACTTTACTGAAATATTGTCCCAATTAAGTAAAGTAGAAGATTTCATAATTAAATCCAAGACTTATAAATATGACGAGCTCTCTAATGAATTAGTATACTTCATTAAAGATTTAACCACATTACAAACTGCTTATAAAAAGCTCGGATTGAAATCAGGAATTGAGGTAAATAACCTTAACGAGATTAGTGATTTATTAAATGAATGTCACGAGCTCAAAGGTAAAGTAGAAAGCTCAGATCCCCTTCGGTTAGTATTGGGGAATCTCTTTGATGGTATTGATTCACCAATTGGTGAGCTGGTATGTGCGGTTGATATATCAACTAAAGTGGGTGGGTTAAAATTTAACGAAGAATTTTATAATTCATTACTGTCGGATAAATATTTAGAAAGTCTTACTGAAATTAAAAATTTTGATATTGAGTTTAAGAGACTTAATGAACAGATGTGGAAAACTGCTGAAGCAATAAAATCCATTGCGAACGGATTACCTAACGGGGATTATAACTATGAATCCTTACAGAAAGTTTCACTAAAACATATAGTTAGACTGATTAACCGTTCATTAGAACATAGAGAGTTAATGGTAGATTATAGCAACTATTTAAGAGAATATACTTCAGTACGTGAAGCAGGTTTAGAAGATCTTCTGAATGCATATCAAATAGAGGAAGCACCTTTAAAAGATTTAGCTATGGCATTTGATCTAGTGTATTTTCAAAACCTTCTAGAGCAATTCAGCCAAAATAATCCTAAACTTTTACATCTCACTAGTCTATATCTTAATAATATAAGAAAAAAATTTCAGGATTTAGATAAAGAAATACTTCAATCACAATCCCAAAAATTAGGTTATGACCTTGCTAGTACTTATGTCTTTCCTGGTATTGGTAGTGGTCCTATACGCAAATGGACAGGATGGAGACTGGTGACTCATGAAATGTCAAAGCAGAAACGGCATATACCAATTCGTAAATTGCTTAAACGTGCATGGGAATCAATTACGACTGTCAAACCTTGCTTTATGATGTCACCAATGACTGTTTCTCAGTTCCTGGAACCCGGAAATGTACAGTTCGATTTATTAATTATTGATGAAGCTTCACAGATGAAACCCGAGGAAGCTATAGCGGCTATAGGTCGAGTAAAGCAAATAGTAGTTGTTGGCGACCCAAAGCAACTACCCCCAACAAACTTTTTTGCCAGTAGTAATTTAAGTAATGAAGAAGAGGAAGATGAAGAGAACTATATTGAAATGGAATCTATCCTTGATCTATCAATGTCAATGTTCCGACCCTCTAGACAGCTACGCTGGCATTATCGATCAAAACATGCTAGTTTGATTGCGTTCAGCAATAGTGAGTTTTATGATAATCGTTTAGTAACATTCCCATCACCTTATGAAAACCATCCTGATTTCGGAGTTAAGTTAATAAACGTTAATGGATCCTATCAGCCAAAACAGGGAGTAAACGTAAAAGAGGGTAAAGAAGTTTCATTGGCAGCAATAAGGTTAATGCATGAATTCCCAAATAGAAGTATTGGTATAGCTACAATGAATCAAAAACAAAGGGATTTTATTGATGAAGAAATGGATCAGTTAATTGGACAAGATGAAAAAGCACACGATTATGTTTCACAATGGGAAAATGAAGTTGAATATTTCTTTATAAAGAATCTAGAAAATATTCAAGGTGATGAACGTGATATAATACTAATATCTACTTTATATGGTCATGATCAAAGCGGTAACATGTATCAGCGATTCGGTCCTATTAATACGGTATATGGGCATAGACGATTGAATGTACTTTTTTCGAGAGCTAAAGAGAATGTCTTAGTTTATACTTCACTTAATTCTGCTGATATTCTTGTTAGTGAATCAAGTAGTCGAGGGGTCATTGCATTCAAGAATTATTTAGAATATGCTAAAACAGGTATTCTTAGTAAAACAGAAGTTTCTGATCGTGATCCAGATAGTGATTTTGAAATAGCTGTATGTGAAGTTCTTGAGAGGCATAATTATGAAGCTGTCCCACAAGTGGGAGTATCAGGATATTGGATAGATATTGGAGTACGAAATCCTGATAACCGTGAATTCTTTATACTAGGTGTTGAAACCGATGGCGCAACTTGGCACTCAAGTAAATCAGCTCGTGATCGTGACAGACTTAGGCAAGAGACATTGGAAAGACAAGGGTGGAATATATACCGAATATGGTCAACTGACTGGTTCAACAATCCACAAAAAGTAGAATCTAATCTTATCAGAGAACTGGAAAAGCAAATATCTATTTACCGAAAAAAGCAAAACCTTGAAAATAAATTAGAGGCTATAATAAAAAAACCAGATCAAGAAATCGATTATATTGCTAAATATTTATCTAGTGAGTCATTTCAAGATGCATCTGATTATGATAATAGAGATCGAGTCTCTCGTAGAATACTAAAGGAATATATTGAACAAGAGTCGCATCTGTTAGTCATAACTCTCTTAAAGAGCGCATTTAGCTTCAATGGTAAAAAACTCGTTGAACAAGAATTAGACATTGGAAAGTTATCAGTAAAAAATGACATTTTAAGGGTTGAGGAAATATATAATAATTGGCTTTATATGTGGTTGAAGTCCAATGGAACTGACAATCTTTGGAGTATACCATGGATTAGTAATTTATCTAGTGCTCAAAATTGTCATCTTAGAGCAAAAGGAATTAAGGTGTTTTCGGATACTCACATATTTAATATCAAATAGTAATTTTAATTTATTTTTTATAATCGATAAACGATTCTACGTTTGTCTTTCAAACACTTAAAAAGTGTGGGACCGGAATCGAACCTGAATTCTGTAATGAATTCTACCTCTGGGGTATATGAGAAGTGTACCGGTATTTACCCAATCGTGGGTATCTGTAACTGCACAAAATGTGTAAAACAGGGGGTTTTAATCACATACAGCAGAATGGCTCTAATATATCCATTACCCTGTAAACGGCGGAGGTGTAAAATGAAATACCCCTTTAGGGGTCACTCCGAAGATTCTGGGATCGAATAATGACTGGAAGATGCACCCAATTCTTTGATATCCCCCACCAGGCCAGTTGAGACGTAGAAATTTTCCGTAAACTCCCGTGACTCACCTGGATCATATATCTGGTAAAGATCGATGTCGATTCCCTTCTCGAATAATTTGAGACCAGATTTATCTTTGAGTAATAGGCTTAACAATCTCATCCGAATACCCTGGGATTTATTTTTATTTGTGATTACAGCGCGGGCTATGACCATTGTCATTTCTGAGCCTCCCCCCCTCTGTGGGTTAATAACAACGTCTGTTATTTTAACAGTCCACTTTACCATAAGTGAAGGAGCTCCTCCTTCATCCCAGTAATGAGTGTCTTCAAAAATGCGCTGGTCAAAAACGTCAAAAGCTTGGGCTGCCAATTCTTTTATACTCTCTGTGCATCCCAATCCGACCACTAAGATCGCAAGCATAGCGATTGCAATTGGCAAGCGACGAAATCGGGCTATCAGATTCTTTTCGTCTTTGTCTGATGGGTGTTGGGGTGACGAGGTGATTGCGGAGTCCTGTGTGTCGTCTTCTTTCACGATTATATTTCAGTGTCATTTAACTTCGTCAGTCAATCTTGATTAGCAAATAGTATTGTATACATAAAGGCCAGGCAATATGGTTGGTATTATGAAAAATAAAATCGTAATAATCGTAACTTTTTTATTTTTGATATCAGTTGGTAACCTTGCGTTCTCTGAGGGAGAGACCGATGAGGGATGGCTTAAATTCTTACACGAGTTGGCTGAAGAGGAGGGGGCCGAAATTCCCCAATACTGGCTTGGGAATGAGTATTACTACGGTGAAGAGGTAGAGAAGGATTATACTGAAGCTTTAAAGTGGTATCGCAAAGCAGCTGAACAGGGGAACGTCGATGCCCAATTCTACCTTGGATGGATGTATGGCAAAGGCCTAGGGGTAACTAAGGATGATAAGGAAGCTGCCACATGGTATCGCAAGGCAGCTGAACAGGGGAACGCTGTAGCCCAAGACAACCTTGGCTTGATGTATTACCACGGCGAAGGGGTAACTAAGGATGATAAGGAAGCGGTTAACTGGTTTCTTAAGGCAGCTGAACAGGGATTAGCCGAGGCCCAATACAACCTTGGCCTGGTGTATGCCAACGGCGAAGGAGTAGAGAAGGATTATAATGAAGCGATTAAATTGTATCGAAAAGCAGCAGCACAGGGATACGCTCGAGCCCAATACAACCTTGGGGTGTACTATTACAACGTCGATGATTATATTGAGGCCTTTAAATGGTTTAGCATCGCTATATCAGGAGGAAAGATGGAAGATTTAGAAGTACCAGAGAACATCGATAATCTATTGAAAGCGTTAACTTCAAAGATGACCGGATCACAAATCACCGAAGCTATGAGAAGGAAAACAGAGTGGGTTAAAAGCCACAATCCTTAGTAGTGACAAAGCAACGGCGGAGGTGAGAAATAAGGGAGGTTGATGGGCTAAGGTATATCTAAGATCACCTTCTAATCAAAACGATTTCTAGAGGCATTTACGGGTTCAATATGCGATCGCCTGTATACGGCGGAGGTGTTAGCCTGTATAACATTTTGAGAGAATCAAACCAATGACCATACCGAATATTACACAGGCAAACAACTCCTTACGATAACCCGATTTGGTTTTCATGCCTCTATAAATGCCTCTTTCACCATCAGCTCCCACCTGTTCCTCCCTAGGAACTGACAGATCAAGTGTATCTTGCTCTGCGGGACCCCGAGCTAAACGAATAATTTGAATTATATCTTCAGCTTCCTTGCTTTCATAGCCCTTGACGTCAATAAACCCATCATGATCTAAATCCTTCCAAGAGTGGAGCTTTTTGTTAGCCCATAAGCATATCATCGTGACATTCTTTGGAATCTCAGGAAATTGATTGCGGTCATCATCGTTAACCTCGAAATAATCAATTAGTCCACAGAATTTACTATGAACCCACGTTCCCCTACTGCTGTCTAAATGAATGTCCCAATAATATGGTGCGTAGATTATCTGCCCCTCAAATTCTCCAGGTGACGTGATAATTCCATTACCATCGACTTCATAAGTGTTTAATATTTTATCTCTATTCATCGTTTTTTACTTTTATAGTCTATTGGTATTTATCCAATCGTGGGTGTCTGTAACTGCACATAATGTCTAAAGCAGGGGGTTTTAAAATCAAGGCCTTAGATGCGTGTGTATTTGTAATGGTATATGATAGTTTAAGTGAATTCAACTTAGTATAAATCTTTCATTCACATCATACAGTCTACTACTGCTATATCCTCTGGGGTAGTAACCTATAATAGTAAACTTAGCTGGTCTTAGCTGGTATGACCACACAGGAATTTACTTAACGAATTGCCATTTATATTCAATGAGTTGTGAAAACAGGATGCCGTGATATTTCACTGCTTGAAATCCTGAACAGTAAACAAAAAAGAATGTGAATTGTAGGGATAGAAACAACTCGCGTTAATGTGAAATCAAAAGGCTTTTCAAGAACATATTTTGGCAGCTTCATTTCAGTTTCATTTCAGTCTATAGTCATTTGTAGTGCATAAATAAGGCTTACGATAAGGTGAAATGATTTGATTTCAGTTTTGATTACATCATTTCATCCTAAACACCCTATAGGCATAAAAATGTGAAATCAAATCCTGTCCTCTTATTTATTGTAGATACTTAATACGCCTATATTTAGTTCCTCTTCCTGTACCCTCCTTTTTCACCAAAGGTGGGTCCCCTTTTTCAGCTTTTGTGGCAAGTCTAGATACTTCAACCTGAGTCACCTCCATCGCTTCGGCGATAGCTTTACAAGTGTCAAACTCAGGCATGTCTAAGTATTGTAGAAAAATGTCCATTTTCCCTAACCTTTTAGTAGTTACTTTTGTTTTATTACCAAAGGTTTCATATCGCCATACTCTATCAGAAGTCTCATCTTTTGACCCTTCTCGATTCTTAGTAAAAATCGTAATAAACTGCGCTCCTTCACCTTCTCCTAGGTGATCCTCATTTGTCTCCCTTAATTTAATAATCGAACTAGCGTCGTCCTCGCGTCTACTCGTTCCCCGTGGGTCATTACCTGATCTGTTTGAATGAAGAACAAGTACAACAGCAATACCATGCTCTTTAAAATCTAAAATCCAGTCAGCAACGTTATCCCAATCGTCTGCGTCATTTTCACGAATTCCCCGAAACAAGCACGAGAGATTATCCAAGAAGACTACTTTAATTTTATTTTTTAGACAGAATCCTAGAATGCCTTCTTGCGCAGATTTTTGTTTTAAATCCAGGCGTCTTCCCAACGCTTTTGGCAAAGGCCTTTCGTGTGTTAGGTAAAAGATATTTTTACCACTTTCATGACTTTCATCTAACCTTAACCCGTTATATCTTTCTTTCATCGAGGCTCCTGGCATTTCGCCGTCCACATATAATACAAGTCGAGGGTTAGAGCATGGCCAGGGGCCACAAGCTTTCCCTTCAGCGATGGATTGTGCCATGTTTAACGTTAACCAAGTTTTACCTACTCCGCGTTTAGCATGAATTATGTGGTAGCTTCCCTCATTAAACCATGAGCCTAGCACTGGCACACGTGGTGGGGTCGAGAATTTTTCAAACTCGTTAAATGGAAATATTACCTTTTCAAATTCACTAACGAAATCGTTTTGGTTCTCTTTTTCGTCGTTAGGTTTTGGGAATTTAAAATCCCCTACTGGATCTGCCTGATCTCTATTCTGATTCATAATTTTAAGATTAATTAAAGTTCAACAACAATTTAGACCCCTTTATACTTATTGGAATCTGGAGGGGTTTTTCTATACTACCGATTTAAACTCCAAACGCTCCAGGGCCTGGAATACGGCATCTTTACGGTACAACTTTCTCCTCCCGATTTTTATAAACGGGAGGAGACTTCTCCGCTCGTAATTTCTGATCGAACGAGGTGATATGCCCGCGACTATAGCGAGTTCCGCCTCGGAAAGGAGTAAAGGAGGGTTAGTCCTTAGTCCTTGAATCTCATCTCTAGATAATTCTTTACCCTTCAGAATCTGTTTAATGCTTTTTGTAGTATTCATAGGAAGCAAGCTACCTCCTATTTCCAGTTTGTAAATTGGCCGAAACTCGATCCGAGTTACGGCCAACCAAATATTTCTCGTAAATTTCTGGTCACTTTTTGCTCTGATCCATCCCAGTAGCGTTTATCGTCTGAATACAGTGGGCTTTTATATTTATAACCACTTTCGGAATCTACAGTTTGTGTTTTTTCAAAGGCTTTTTCCCAATTGCCATAGTACTGTACTGCCCTGTATGCTCCAAGCGCTTTAAGGTGCTTCAAGTAATCGCCTTTGCCTTCATTTTTCCCTTTGACACTCGCCTTTTTAATTTCATCAACCAGTTTTTTATTGGAGTTATTCTCCAGTCTAATTAATGCGCGGCGACGGATTTCTCTGAATTGACGTATCTGCTGTTTTTCAGAATCCCGGTGATTATATTCAGTAATTACCCAAAAATGTTCTGGATCGTCTGCATAAGTATCGAACTCTTGTTCAAATTCCTTCATGCGCTTCTCATATTGCTCCTCAAGTTCGGGGTGCTTTTTCACGAAATCAATATCCATCGGTTTTAAAGATAATCCATAATTATGAAGGAAATATCCGCCGGTTAATAAATTTTCAACCTCGTCACCATAAGTATCCAATAACTCTGCCTGTAGATTATCATCAAGCGACTTGAAAGGGGTATCGACGATGTCAGCTATATGGCTGATGTTGGCTGAAATCTGGTTTATCAGCATAATCGCTTCATTAGAGATATCCCCATACTCTGAAAATTTTTCCTTCGCTTTATTTTTTTCCTCTCCATCGGTAGCTAAGCGCATTTCAACGAAAATTTCTTTTTGCTGTTGATCTAATCGGCGCAGAAGTTCTCGGCCAAATTCGTAAAAGAAAACGAACCTCTTTATTTTAGTGGGTTCATCTTTAATCCATTTAAAGGACCACTCTTTCTCCAGGATATCAGTAGTTTTTTTCATACGATTGCTGCCTCGCTAAAGGAAACAACCTTTTACGATTTAGCCGATGGATAAATATTAAAATAAGCCTTACCTTCGGCTTTAGTGGCGAGGGCACGGTAATGATCAAACAGGATATCATCTGTTGCTTTATGACCTAAAAGCCGGGCAGTTCTTATCGGATCACCGTGGAGTGCATAATCATAGGTCCCAAAACTATGGCGCATGTTATTTTCGCTCCAGGTGGATTTCCACTTTCCGGTCTTTTTTTCCCTCATCCCAAATCCAGCTAGCTCTTGTAGTTTCCGGAAACGCTTCTGATAATCGGAGACGTGGACGTTTGGGGTGATTGGTCCTGAATTTTTCTTACAAAGTAGTAGCCATGATAGAGCATTTGTCGGAATATCGGTATGACGAATGCGCCTCCCTTTAGCTATAGATGCACTGATCGTGATAATTGGCGGATTTTCATCGAAATGAATATCTTTCCATTTTAACCTTTTAATTTCTTCTGTGCGAATCCCGCAAAATAGGCCCAAGGTTACAGCCGCAAGCAATTCCAGCTCTGGATACTTATAAGCGGTTTCAATTAACCTTCTTGCCTCATTAATGGACAGGATATTGGGTTCCTTAAAACTATCAACATCGCGCCCCTGGATGGCTCTTTTTTCCTGTTTTGTTAAGGTATTTAAAGGATTCTCCACCGTATACTTTTTTTGGACTGCAAATTTGAATATTTCACCAATCACCATCATGTAATTTTTCTTAGAGCGGTGAGAAAGTTTTAATCTTATTAACCATTCTTTAAGCTGGCTCGCCGTTATATCCTTGATCGGAGTAGAGCCAAAAAAACAGGCAATCTTTCGTGACCGTGAATTGAAATCCTGGATGCTTCGTTCCCTGAGGTTATACTGCTCCTTGATTACAACGAGCTCATCGGTAACTTCCTGGAAAGTTTTATCACCGCCCAGGGGCTTGAGACGCTCTACCGCGAAACTTATTGCGTCTTCCGGGGTAATTCCCAAGGGGGAAAGTTGATCCATCATGGATATATAATTCTTTGCAACGGCATCAAGGGTGATATTTTTGTTTTTTATATGTTCAAATGCTTCGATCGCCTGGATCCTTGCCCTTGCGTTTAGGTCCTGTGCTTTTTTTCCATAATTTTGATAGAGGGTGAATTGTTTTTTCGCCCAACCCTTTGCATGGTCCTTGTTCTTGAACTGCTTGATCTCGATTTTTCTCTTACCTGAAAGACGGGTAGGCACACTGATGCGGTAACTGATACTGTTATTAGGATTAATTCGCTCACGAATTTTAATACCCGAGCCCTTTGGATCCTCCCACACTTGGAGCTTATTTTTTTCAATAACCATTGTATCTCTTTTATGCCGCTGGTTGCCTTTATTTAACTAAAAAGACACAAAAAGTGATACAGTTTCAATACAATTTTTTTACCTATTCACCCGTTAAACAAGTAAGATACTGGTAATCAGTATCTTATTATGTATATAAATGGTGGAGGTGGCGGGAGTCGAACCCGCGTCCCAGGAGGTTTTGTGTATGGCCTCTACAAGTTTAGCTTGTTATTAAGTTTCGCCTTCTAGTTGCAAACAAGCAGACTTCCGGTTGGCTAGAATCCAGATAGAACGTACTACCCACACTCTGGATCCCCGATGTGGGCTATACCTGCAAACGTCGCCTTTAATGCCTAGCAGGTGTCAACATCAAGACGTGTTGCGTTAATTACGCAGCAAGAGCAAGTTCTTGGTTGCCAATTATATGGTAATGGCGATTGATAACGGAGCCGAGCCATCATCTCCGACTTGCCACCATGCACTCCAACTCGAGGTCGAATTCCGGAACACCCCCAAATTCGATTTAAAGTTAAAGAGTTACTTAACTCTCAAAGATCAAATAATCCAGCAACAATATCGTCGAAGTAAGGCTTAATTTCAAGCGGATAAATAACTATGAAATTAAGAGATAAACGAAACACAAAAATATTGGATAAACATAAGGTAAATCTAACATGGATCTCGCTTTATCGGAGGCAGTTCGGGGCATCGTCTCGTAATGAATCACAATGAGACCGCTGGTTCAGGTCGGCATCAAAGGGCGCGTGTCTATACTGGCATAAAAGCAATTTCTTATCTAAAGACCTTAAATTCTTCAAGCCACTCGCGGAGACATTAAATGAGTACCGAACAGCTACAGTTTTTTGCCGAAAATGGGTACGTCATCGTTCCCGGGGCGCTCACGGCAGCAGAGGTCCACACGGTCAATGATGTCATTGATCATGATCTTAAAACCCGCCCTACGCTATGGCTTGGTGACCCGAACGCTAAATACCAGGCGCGCAACATACTGTTGGCCAATTCCGAACTCGACTTTACCATGCGGCCCCCAAGCCTGCTTTCTTTGATGGAAGCCATCATGGGTCCGGACATCTGTGCAGACGAATATACTATCATGATTCGCTCGGCCAATCCGGATGGCCCCACGGAGTGCGACTGGCATCGGGACTCCTGTGGCGGAGAACCTCATCCACCCTACTACACCCGCTATCTGTCTATTGTTTTCTACCTGACGGATGTCGACAACACCACTCACACCTTCAGTATCCTGCCAAGCAGCGCCCAGATGGTGGATCCTCTGCCCAAGGACGAGTGTGACATGTCGACGGCATTACACCTTACCGGCACCGCAGGTACCGCCATTTTGTTCAATGCCTACTCCGTGCACGCCGGCAACGTCCGCATCACCAACTCTGAGCGTCGCACCATCCATCTCTACTGTGGGCGCACAACGGACCAGCACATCAGCGACTACACGATTTTTCCTCCTCGCCTCTGGGAGGGAAAGGACGTGGCTACACGTAAGTTTTACAGTCGTCGCAATGAAATCAGCCGCGTGCTCGCGACGCACTTCCCCAGTTGATGTGTATGGCTGTCGATGATCTCTGCCGCGTGAGCGTCGTCGGCTCTTGACAGAATACTGAACTAAGGTGGCATCTCACGAAGTACGCGAAGAAGACACATAGATGAGCGAATACTTACAGAAACCCGAAGATGCAGGCTTTATGTCCGATAGATTGTCCAAGGCCTACGAGGTGATGGGTTCCGCCGTCCGTGAAGGAACACTGCTTGGCGGGTCGATCCAGGTGTCTCGTGATGGCAAGACGCTTCCACCTGCCTGTTTCGGCCGCCGGCAATTGACGGAAAACGGACTGAAAGTGGATCCAGATACGATCTTCCTAGTTGCATCGATTACGAAACCGATCATTGCGGGCGCCGTCATGATGCTCGTTGAACGAGGAGAGGTATCATTGGACGATCAAGTTGCAGCAATCGTTCCGGAGTTTGGACAGAACAGAAAAAAAGAGGTTCAGCTTCGTCATCTGCTTACGCATACTTCGGGACTTCCCGATATGCTCCCGGATAACCTTGAACTGCGAGCCCGTTTCGCCCCGATGAGCGAGTTCGTCGAGAGGATCTGTACCATCCCGCTTATGTTTCAACCGGGTACGCGTATCTCTTACCAGAGCTGTGGGATTGCAATGCTGGGCGAGATCGTTCGACGGCTAGACGGAAGGGAGATCCACGAATTCCTGAGGGAGGAGTTCTTTGAAGCGCTCGGTCTGGTGGACACGACCCTCGGAAAAAAAGAGAATCGATCGGATCGGGAGGCAGAGATCAGGATACCGGAAGGAGCGTTCGAGTATGGCGCGAACGAGGCCTTCCAGTGGAATTGGAATTCAGTCTACTGGCGCGACCTCGGGGCACCGTGGGGAGGGATGATGACCACCGTATCCGAGATGACCCGTATGTGCCAGGTCTACCTTCAGGGAGGAAGTCTGAATGGTGTCAGGGTTCTCGCACCGGCTACAGTCGCGGCAATGACGAAGGATCAGACCTCAAATTTCCCTGGTATTATCCAGTCCGACCAAAGAGAACGTCGATGGGGATTTGGCTGGGAGATTCAAGACCGGGGCAGCTCGATCTTCAGCGACTTGGCGTCGGACGAGACTTTCGGGCATACTGGAGCGACCGGGACAGTCACTTGGATAGACCCGAAGACTCAGGCCACGTGCGTGGTCTTTACCAACGATCCCACAGGTGTGGCTCCGTTGAGAGCAAGGATAGGTCATGCAGTGGCAGCAGCGTTGATCTAGCTTGCAAGACAGAGCTCACTATGAAATTCATTTCTTATTGGGATGGCCGAGGTAGCTGGTGGCGTAAAAGAAAATATGGAAGACGATAGTATAAGGAAAGTGTCGGATGTCTCTTGATTATAGTAGGCGGACTATTGGTTGGCATAGAACAGCAGTGCCGTCCGAGGTGATGCAGGAGCTCAACAAACGGAGCGATCTGAAGGGGTTGTTGCAGATTGGCACCCATATCACACTGATCTTGTTGACGGGAGCTTTGGCCTGGAAGGTGCAGGATCAGATTTATCTGCTGCTACCTGTATTGTTCTGCTACGGGACCTTCTATGTATTTATTCTCAATGCGACGCACGAAATGTGTCATAATTCGGTGTTTAAGACGCGCTTTTTGAACAACTTCTTCTTGCGACTGTTCTGCTTTTTGGGGTGGCGCAGTCATATCCTCTTTTGGACCAGCCATGCAGAGCACCATAAATACACGCTGCATCAGCCGGACGATCTAGAGGTGGTGATGCCGCACATGTTGACGCTAAAAGATTTTATCCGTAGCGGCTTTATCGACCTGAGAACCTTATGGGTAATAGTACGACAGACGGTGCGTCACAGCAGGGGCAAACTGGAGGGCGAATGGGAAAACCATATACTGCCACCCGAAGACACTGATAAACGTCGCCGGTTGGTTTACTGGGCGCGCTTCCTCTTGTTAGGGCATGCGACCATTCTCGGCGTTTCGTTCTTTTGGGGGCTGTGGCTGCTGCCCGTGCTGACCACTTTCGGTGTCTTCTACGGAGGCTGGCTGCGTTTTTTATGCAACAATACCCAGCACATCGGACTCAAAGACGACGTGCCGGATTTTCGCCTATGCACGCGGACGGTTATACTGAATCCCTTTTGCCGATTCTTGTACTGGCATATGAATTACCATATCGAACACCATATGTATATTTCCGTACCGTGTTACAACCTGGGAAAGCTGCACAAACTGATTAAACATGAGCTACCGGAATGTCATAATGGACTTTGGGCGGCGTGGAAAGAGATCATCTCCATCCTAAAAAAGCAGCGAACGGATCCAAAATATCAGTATGTACCCGAACTGCCTTAGCGCATCGCGGGGTAAAGAAAAAGCTGGTTCAGGTCGGCCTCAAATGATACGTGTCTGTACCGGCTAAAAAAAGTGAATTCTTATCTGATCTTAATATTCTTCACGCACACTTAAAGGTCTAAGCATTGATCACTGATACATTGTTTTATTTCGTCGCTGTACCGGCAGTTATCTTGATAGGTGTATCGAAAGGTGGTTTCGGATCCGGTCTAGGCATACTGGCAGTGCCCTTGCTCGCCATGGTTGTCTCACCGATTCAGGCCGCTGCGATTATGCTGCCGATCCTCTGTTTCATGGACTTGCTCGGTCTCTGGGCATACCGCGGCAAATGGATCTGGCCTGAATTACGAATTCTACTTCCAGCTTCGTTGATCGGAATTGGTATTGGTACATTAATGTTCGAATTCATGAGCCCCGTGCGACTACGTCTGCTGCTTGGTGTAGTCGCTATTGCTTTTACACTTCATCATTGCCTGCAGGCCTATCTCAGCAAGAAAAAGCACCCAAAACTTTTTGCTCCGGTAATAGGTATGGGTGCAGCGGCTGTTTCAGGATTTACAAGCTTCATCGCCCATGCCGGCGGGCCGCCTATCACGATGTACTTACTGCGGCGTGGTATTGATCGAACGCAATTCGTTGCTACGACGGTCCTTTTTTTCGCAGTCGTCAATTACGTCAAACTTATTCCCTATACATGGCTCGGTCAGTTCGACGCCAGCAACCTTATGACCTCGCTCATCCTTGCGCCGCTCGCACCACTTAGCATTGGACTGGGCGTATGGCTGCACAATCGTGTAACGGATCGCTTCTTTTTTCAGGTGGCTTACGCGATGTTGTTTCTTGTCGGTGTCAAACTGATGTTTGACGGCATCACTAGCCTTTAAGTAAGCGATTCAGAGTAACTGAAACAAATAGATTACTCCGGCATTAAGAAGATCCAAGCAGATTTTCAGCTGCCAGCATTATTTTCAGATCATTTAACTGGTGGTCTGTTAAGGGCCACGCTGAAGGTGGTCTAGTCGCACCACAATCATGACCTATTAGCTGCAACGCCGCTTTCACACCCGATACGTTAGCACCATTCATTTCCTGTGCACGCACATCTTCAAATGCACTCATTCTGGCGATAAGAACACGGGCTTGATCATAATTTCCTACTTCTAATGCAGCATGGATAGCGACTGAATGTCCGGGCCAGACATTGATCAAACCACTGGTAAAACCGCGTGCTCCAACTGCATATAATGCCGGTGCCCAAACTTCGGCCAACCCACCAACCCAGATGATCGATGGATCACAGGCTTTCATAGCTGCAGCTAACATCAATGGATTAGGGGTTGCCCATTTAACCCCAATCACGCCTTCAATATCGCACAGAGCCTTTATGCCATCGGTGCCGATCAAATCATTTCGTAAATAAATAACCAGCGGCAATCCATCGCCTGCATCAGCCACGCGCTTGATATATTCAACAACACCCCGAGGGGCGACGAAAGGGTCCGGCGGCTGGTGAATCATAAGCGCATCGGCACCCGCATTCGCAGACGCTCTGGCCAACTGGCACGCATCTTTCACGCTTTTACCAACACCAGCCACCAGCGGGACCCGGCGTTGAATCAAATCTGATACCGAATGGACCATTTGTTCCGCTTCGTTTGTTGTGAGGCCATAAAATTCACCCGTATTACCGTTCGAAACCAGGATATGAATGCCGGTTGCAATCGCCCGCGCGATAATCGGTGCCAAGGAATCCGGTGAGATTTCATCGTTGGAATCGAACGGGGTGACCAATATTCCTGAAATGCCAGTCAGGGCTTGGCGTAGATTGTGGGACGGTTCCGTCATATGGAATCGCTCCGTCTAGTTTTGATATCGCTGCGACTGGTGAAATCGGGCAACAATTCCAAGCCCAAGCCAGGTTTGGTCATCGGATACATAAAGCCATCTTCTATTTTTGGAATATCGGTAACGATATCACGGTAATAGCCATTGTAGAACGCTCGCACTGATTCCTGGACCAAAGCATTCGGCGCGCTCAACACCATGTGTGAACTGGCGGCATAGGTCACGGGGCCGACGCAATCATGAGGAGCGATGGGGCGCTCGTAAGTTTCAGCTAAGGCGGCAACTTTGCGCCCTTCAGTCAGTCCTCCGATCCAGCACATATCAAAATGAACTACATCGATCACGCCACGTTGAAACGCATCGGCGTACCAAACTTTTGTCCCCATATTTTCCGATCCGCAAACGCGGCCGGTTGTGCCACGCTTGAATTGTTCCAAATCATCAAACCGATACATCGGCACTGGGTCTTCGTGCCAATAGACATCAAATGCGTCCAATGCTCGAGCAATTTTGAGCGCCTGGGGCAATCGCCAAAGGGCATGGTATTCAATCATGATATCCATTTTATCGCCAACGGCCTTACGAATTTCCTCGACGACACGGACGCCAGACTTCAAATCCGTTAGACCCAAATCATGTCCATCGCTGACATGGGCCAGCCCATCAAAGGGCCAGATCTTCATACCGCTTATACCATCGTTTAACAACGACTGAGCTAATTCACCCGGGGCGGCCAATTGTGCTTCCAGATCTTCAAACTGGGTAAATTCTCGTTTTTTTACTTCGCCATGTTGAATAAACTTCGTGTTTGCCGCGCGTAATTGATTGTTGTAATCGGCACTGGCACAGGTGTTATATACTCGAATTCGATCATGGGATAGACCTCCCAAAAGCTGCCACGCGGGTTGACCAACAGATTTCCCAAGAATATCCCAAAGCGCGAAATCAATGGCGGAATTGCCGCGCATTTCAATGCTACGCGTTGGGTATCCAAAATAGTGATTTGCCACTTTATTGGTGAGTGCATTCGCATGGCGTTCGATATTCAACGGGTTTTGCCCAATCAAATAAGGCGCACACGTTTCATGAATGTAGGCGGCAGTGGCTTCCGAGTTTCTGAACGTTTCACCCAGGCCCACAATACCTTCATCGGTTTCGACCCGCACCCAAACCAGATTGCTGAATTCAGCAGCCTGAATGGTCTCAATTGCGGTTATTTTCATAATGTTGTAATATCGACTTCAGACTTCATTCGGTGGATATGAATTAAGTTCCGCATACCTGAACAATATGCACCACGAACACCGGCTGGTGGACTGACCACCAACCTAATGCACTTGTCCAGTGAGGTAGATAAGATCAGGTCTATTAGAAACGATCCAGGTTCATCACCTTGTCCCATGCTGCTACAAAGTCCTGCACGAACTTCTCTTGAGAGTCCTCACATCCATAGACTTCCGCCAAGGCACGTAGTTCTGAGTTTGAGCCAAAGATAAGATCTGCACGAGTCCCAGTCCACTTGACTTCGCCTGACGCACGATCACGACCTTCAAATACGTCCGCCGACTCAGAACCTGCCTTCCAAGTCGTGCCTAAATCAAGCAGGTTGACGAAGAAGTCGTTGGTGAGCGCCTCCGGTCGCTTAGTGAACACACCCTGTTGGGACTGATCGAAATTCGTATTGAGGACACGCATGCCACCAACAAGTACCGTCATCTCAGGTACCGTCAGTGTCAACAGTTGCGCCCGATCAACCAACATTTCTTCTGCGGAAATTGCGTATTGAGTCTTCAAGTAATTGCGGAACCCATCGGCTCTCGGCTCAAGTGCAGCGAACGATTCAGTATCGGTTTGCTCTTGAGACGAATCGGCACGTCCAGGGGTGAAGGGTATCGACATATTATGGCCGCCCTCTTTTGCCGCCTTCTCGATACCTGCACATCCACCCAGAACAACCAAGTCAGCCAATGAAACCATCTTGCCGCCAGACTGAGCGCTGTTAAATTCTTTTTGGATATGCTCAATGATCTCCATCACCTTAGCTAACTGAGCCGGATTGTTCACTTCCCAATCTTTCTGCGGGGCTAGACGTATGCGAGCCCCGTTCGCACCACCGCGTTTATCAGAGCCACGAAACGTCGACGCTGAGGCCCAAGCTGTGGATACCAGTTGAGACACCGAGAGACCTGAAGCAAGTATCTTTCCCTTAAGTGCAGCAATATCCTGATCATCAATCAATTCATGCGTAACGGCGGGGATTGGATCCTGCCAGATCAGCTCTTCTGCCGGTACTTCCGGTCCTAGGTAGAGCGCTCGAGGGCCCATGTCGCGATGGGTAAGCTTGAACCATGCTCGAGCAAACGCATCGGCAAAATCATCTGGATTCTCGTAGAAACGTCTTGAGATTTTTTCGTAATCAGGGTCTTCCCTCAGGGATAAATCTGTCGTAAGCATAAATGGCGCGTGACTCTTTGAAGGGTCGTGTGCATCCGGAACTGACCCGGAACCTGCATCATCTTTCGGTTTCCACTGGTGCGCACCGGCCGGACTCTTTGTCAATTCCCATTCATAACCAAAAAGGTTCTCGAAGAAGTTATTGCTCCATTTTGTTGGTGTAGTGGTCCAGGCTCCCTCTAAGCCACTGGTAATCGTGTCACCTGCTTTACCACTACCGTAAGTGTTGCTCCAGCCAAGACCTTGTTCCTCAATGCTTGCAGCTGCAGGTTCTGGGCCCACGTACTGGTCTGGATCGGCGGCACCATGGGTTTTACCAAAGGTATGCCCACCGGCGATAAGGGCCACCGTTTCCTCATCATTCATAGCCATACGACCAAAAGTCTCACGAATATCATGGGCCGCCGCGAGTGGATCAGGATTCCCGTTCGGACCCTGCGGATTCACATAGATTAGGCCCATCTGAACCGCGCCAAGAGGATTCTCCAGCTCTCGATCACCTGTATACCTTTTGTCCCCTAACCATTCTTCTTCAGCACCCCAATAGATGTCTTCCTCAGTCTCCCAAATATCCTCACGTCCTCCACCGAATCCGAATGTCTTGAAGCCCATCGACTCAAGGGCACAGTTGCCGGCAAGGATCATCAGGTCAGCCCATGATATTTTCTTGCCGTACTTCTGTTTGACCGGCCAGAGTAGCAAACGCGCCTTGTCGAGGCTTGCATTGTCAGGCCAACTGTTGAGTGGCGCAAAGCGCTGTGTGCCAGACCCCCCTCCACCACGGCCGTCAGCGATACGGTATGTACCCGCGCTGTGCCAAGCCATCCGAATGAAAAGCGGACCATAATGACCGTAGTCTGCCGGCCACCAATCTTGCGAATCTGTCATCAGATCAAAGATATCTTTCTTCACAGCATCCAAATCAAGCGACTTGAACTCCTCTGCGTAATTAAAAGTGTCTCCCATTGGATTGGACATGCTAGCGTGTTGTCGGAGGATGTTTAACTTCAACTGATTAGGCCACCAGTCAAGATTTGACGTGCCACTGCCAGCACTGTGTTTTAGCTCTCCACCGTGAAAAGGGCACTTACTTTCGCCGTTCGTATTGTTATTTCGCATTTTTTATAGAATTTTTAATTTTTTTAATTCAATACTTAATATAGCTGACAAAATATTTTTTATTATTCAAAGCAATAGTTTTTATACTTATATAACTAAAATTTATATATCATTACAGTAACATGAATAAAGGCATTAAGATTCAGCTACCTAACATTGTTTTGTATCTCAGCCCAATCTTGCCCTGCAGGTAAAAAAAGGAGGAACACATGAGAATGAATACCGTAGGTTGGCCACCCCAAGTCAGGTCCGAACAGATCCATTTACTCAAAATAACGCCATGAAACCTAACCCCTCATTAAACGGCACACGCCCGAATTTTCTTTGGATCAACACCCACGATGTGGGCGCCGACAGTCTTGGCTGCTACGGGAATGCTTACGCAACAACACCCAATATAGATAAGCTTGCGAAAGAAGGAATTCGATACACCCATGCGTTCGCGTCCGGACCGATCTGCTCCCCTGCCCGCACGAGCATCTTTACAGCAATGCACCAGACAACGGTCGGCACCCATCATCATCGCAGTTTCGCGATCCGACCGGATTTCATCAAAATGCTGACTCACTATCTGGGAAATGCGGGTTATCGAAGCTCGCCTATCAATACGGATATCAACACCCCGATTGACCCAGTCGAATGGGAACAGTACCTAGATAACGATGCCCTGCTCGCAGAGGGAGCGAATGGGCAACCCTTTTTTGCGGTTTATAGCTTTTCAGAATCGCACGCTAGCACCTTTAAGATGACTCCTGAACAAGTGCGAAACGAACGGTCAAATCTATTACAACCCGATGAACTGCACGATCCCAAAAGTGCCCCAATTCCAAGTTTTGTGCCCGATACACCGCTCGCGCGTGAGCGGACAGCCCTCTTCTACGACACCCTCACCCAGGTCGATTACCATGTAGGTGAAGTGTTATCGAATCTCGAGAAACAAGGCCTGTCCGAGAACACTATCATCTTTTTCTGGACAGATCATGGAACGGGTTACCCTCGCGGAAAAACCCACGTCTACGACGATGGGCTTAGCGTTCCTCTGATCGTCAGATTCCCGAAAGCGTATCAGCACTACGCGCCAGGCTCCCCGGGGTCCATCGTGAAAGACTTAACAATGACAATGGACATGGGACCCTCGGTTCTCAGTATGGCCGGGGTGCCGATTCCGGATCACTTCCAAGGGAAGGCATTTCTCGGACCTGAAAGCAGTCGGTCCCGTGAATATGTCTGCGGTGCGCGTGACCGACTGGACAACTGCAATGAGATGATCCGTACGGTGAGAGACCAAAGGTATCGCTACATTCGCAACTTCCTTCCACACCGCCCCTACGGATCATTCTATCCCGACGGCGGATTCTTTAGGGAGATTCCAACCGAGGGTACGCCCGAGCACGCTTTCTGGGATACTTCCTGTTTACCGGGGGAGCAGAAGATACATGATCCTGATGGCGTGTTCCTGATGCCTATTCCAGAGTCTCACTCCGAATATCTCATCTGGCAGAAATCGAAACCGTTTGAGGAATTGTATGACCTCGAGGAGGACCCGGAAGCAGTTGATAACCTCGCATCGAACCCTGATTTCGATGCTATCACTGAACGGATGCGGAAAACTCTGTTTGCCTGGATGATCGAGACGCGAGACCTGGGGCTTATCGATGAAACAGAAATGATCGTTAGGGCCGCAGAATACGGTGGCGTGAACTACGAAGTGGGTACTCAGTGTCAGAATTTCGAACGTATCCTGGAGACCGCCGATCTCTCACGTTTAGGTGAAGAAGGCAGGGCAATCCAGTTTGAGCGTCTGGATGACCCAGACAGTGCGATCCGTTACTGGGCCGTGACAGGGTTGATGTCATTTGATGCGGACGACGATACCATTCAAAAGCTCACCCAGTTCGTTAATGACAACTCGCTCAGCGTAAGCCTCGCCGCTGGAGATGCACTCTGTCGATTCGAACAACCTGAGAAAGCGACCGCAGCCTTTACCCGAGCGTTGGGAAGTGATCTTCTCTGGGCACGATGCCGAGCAGGTGCTAATCTCTCGTACTATGGTCGGGAGACCTTGGCAAAAATGAAGGACCTGATTCCCGCGTTAGAAGCAGCACTGAAGAACCCATCCTGCTACGGCGACTATGATCCGGACCTGGACACTCTCATACCATACAACCGAGATTTCTTCAGCGCTGAAAGAAACAGACACCTTGGCGAATGGGTTCTCAAGCGAGTCATCAGAAGAATCGATCTCGCTTGATTGTAAATTTTAGCTATTCGGCCTTACACTTCATGCAGCAAGAGGCATTACTCGATCAAACACAGTTGATGCCAATTAATTAAAAAATCGACATGACCCTTTTTGATTCACCATAGTCTCGCAATAAACTTGATTTTGAGACCCATGACAGAAACAGAAAAAGCAATTCTCGATATCGACATCTACGGCTTCACTATCCTCGAACGCGTCCTGACGGAAGATCAGGCGGTCGAAATGCGCGAAGCTTTGATACGCTGCGAAAAGAAAGTCGGAACTGAAGCCAGCAATCAGGGAACGGCTCGACATGTCGCAAACCTCCCGACGCTCGATCCTATCTTCTTCAAAACAATCGACCATCCCAGAACACTACCTATCCTAGAGAACTACCTGGGCGATTCCATGATCCTGGGAAGCCTGAATGCGAGAATCGTACGACACGGCGACGGTTACCAGGGACTGCACAGCGACATCTCGACCGAAATGCTGAACATGACGTCACCCGTGATGATGAATACGGTATGGATGTTGGATGAATTTACTTCGGAGAATGGTGCGACCCGTGCAGTACCTGGCTCACACAAGAGCGGCTTTGCCGCGCCGCCAGAGGGACTGGAGCTGAAGCACGTAGCCGATGCGATCGCGCCGATTGGAAGTGTGCTCGTATTCAACGGCCAGACCTGGCACGGTGGGGGTCGGAATACCGGAGACAAGAATCGTCACGCACTCTTCGGCCACTATAGGAAACGGATGCTCGTATTCCAGAACGATCCACACGACGAATTCCCTGAAGAATGGTTCAACCAACTGACCGAACGCCAAAGGCAGCTAATGCGTATGAAGAATGGCCTCGGGGCAAAACACGCTGCTGACAGCCACCGGCTGTAGCGCTATTCCGGCCTATCTCAACCCTCTGGGTTCAGGTTGAGATCAAGGACTTGTTCAACCTGATACGCAATTGCGATGATCTGTGCGTCCTGGTTGAGTTTTTTATTGATACTAAAGGTAACGTCAGAGCCCCGGGACTTAAATCTTCATCCAATGATTATTTTGCAATATCTGCACTCACCGCGATTCGAGATTGAAAATTTCAATCGCTAATTAAACAGTGTAAACCGGTTACCGCTCGTGCCTATCAACCTTTTCTCTTTGAATTTAAACCCCTCGAAAATAATTAATTTCGATTCAGCAACAAGGTTCTCTCGCGACTATTGATTGTCGGCTGCGGGATTCTGCCAACAGCTCAATGCGTCGGGTAACGTATGCCTTCAGTTGCTGCATGCTCGCGATCTTATCTTGCTGACGACTGCGAACGGTAATCGTTGACATCTTATAGTGATCATTGAGCGTGTCATAACCTTCCCGCTCTTGTGCGGTCAATGTTTGTGATTCCGGTGGTACGACATAGCGTAGATCCACACTCCAACGAACCTTGTCCGTGGAATTAAGCTTGCTCGTATGAAATGTAAGATTGGTGAAGAAAAGAATATCACCCTGTTTCATGGGTAAAGCTACCGGTTCACCCTTTTTTTCTACATCCTCGAACGTGCGTATATTATTATCCGCAGCGCGTTCGCCCTTTAGTATACCCCATTTATGGCTGCCCGGTATGATGTAAAGACAACCATTACGTTCATCCGCATCAACCAGGGGTATCCACACACTCACTATATGGAGGTGTTTAGTTGGCACGCCGTAATATTGGCTATCCTGGTGCCAAGGAAAAGCGGTCAACTCATGTTGTGGTATTTTTGGTCTGGCGGCATAGCTGCCCGTCCAGGCAATTTCGGATCCCAGCAGCAACTCGACGCTGTCCAGGATAACCGGATGGAGTATGAGAGGGTACAAATCCGGGGAATCGGACACTTCTGTCACATCCCAATTTCTCGTCTTAAATCCGGCTTCCTCGTTAATTACAACCATGCGTCGCTCAAACGACTCCCGTTCATATAAGGAGGAAATCATTCCTGCCTGGTAGAGTTTTCGTGCGTGCCTATTTACCAACTCTTCAATTAATACCCGAGCGGATGATAAGTCTTTAGGATTAATACACTGTCGCAGAACCAGGTAGCCCTGGTCGCGGTAGGTGTCTACCTCTGATTGGCTTAATGATGCCATGGAGCCCTTTTTTAAAATCGGATCCTTATAAGTTCATCAATACGCACTTTACTCTCCATTATTAATTGAAAAATTTAAAACTATAAGCTTTGGCTCCATTGAGGATGAATCGTATTTTCATCGCACCTTTGACAGCCGAAAGATCACCTTTCTTCCACTTAAGCTGCCACCGCAACTCATCTCTCTTCAACGGCTCACATTCATCTTTCGTAAAGCCATTCAAAACTCTCCCCTCGCTATCGCATAGTTCTGCTGACAACTGACCACCTGAAGCATCGGCATTTATTTCCAGGCCCTGGGTCCCCTCTGGCAGAGTAAAAGTTCTTGTTGCAATCATACCATCTCCTTTGGCACACAATGCGACAAAACGATCTCTCTTCCAGGTCGCCCGCCCCAGACGTTTTACCCGTTTTTCCATATCCAATTCACCATGGGTATGTTCACAGCCCGTGTAATACCAGTGAATCTCATCACCCTCGATAATCGGTTCTTTGGCTATTCCAAGAATCATCCCCCGGTCAAATGCATCTTCACCACCCCGGGGTATTGCCGCAGTCCGATTTCTATCGGCGCGCGCCCAACTGATGCCATCCCGGCTATAGACGATCTGTGAATCGATGGGCCCGTCACAGGGCATCTGGTTTTCCTGACTGGGAATTTGCTCTGCGGTCACATACAGAACACCCAGTAATCCTAGATAAATATTGTTATAGCGAAAGGCCGACATGTTGTGAAACTCCGCGCGCAGCGCTTTGTAATTCCGGCGCCCAATTTCATCGTCCCAACTGTTCGGTTCGAGCATCGGCTGCGGATTCTTCCAGGGTCCTTCCAAAGATGGACTCTCCGTATAACAGATAACCCTTCTTTTATCTTTATCATTAAATCGCACGATCGAGTAGGCCCGGAATAGATGACACCTCGAATCATAGATCACATTGAAAGAGCCCTCGTTACCACGTCGGGATACGGGTTCGATATAATCTTTGTCATCCCAATGAATGCCATCGGGAGAAGTGATCATGAATATATTGCGATAGCGCCGACAAAACCCAATTGCCTTGTACCTTTTATCCGGGTCTTTTTCCTCCAAGTCAATAAACACCGAGGCGCCGTGAAAATCCCATATGATATTATTCTCAGTACTTCCGTTGAAAGAGAAGATCCCCAGTTTGGGTTTATCCCAGTTGATGCCGTCATCGCTCTCCGCATACAAGGTCAGATCACCCCGGTCGTTGTCGATGAAGGACCTCCCGTAATTATCTTTGGTAACACCGTTGCAGTTGTATGGTTTTTCGTCAGTGCGCGGGACAAAGAGTCCAGGTATCTGATAGTTGCAAGCGGGGGCACGCCAGTGAGGACCCATACGACCGAAGTACCACATTCTGTATTTTCCCACCAAGTCATCATAGAGCGTTGTACCGTATAGGTGGATTCGTTTGCTCATCCCGGGACCGCAATACTCCCACGGTTTATCACCGTCGGGCTCCATCACGAAAGGAATTGTCTTCCCCGGTTGGACTTCCCTTCGGATACCGTTCTCTTCCTCGATCAAAGTCTCATCAAGGAGTAATACACTCTCATTGGCATAGAGCTTGTGCGAAATATAGTCTGAGTTATTCAATTGCCTTCTGAACAGATTATCCCGTTACACACAATTCTCAAAAGACCGGCCATACACTTGCTTAAATGGCGGCATTTTTGGCGCATCGGTGACTGATTCATCTTTCCTCGATGTAGCGCGCATATAGTGAACTGAGTAACCTCGTCGTCGTTTGCCCGAGAGATTAGCAGAGGTCCGATGGAGCGTTAAACTATGATGAAAACTAATACTACCCGGGTTCAGTGGGGCTGAGATGATAGGCCATTGATCACTGCCAAAATCCGATGAAAACCAATTCACCTTAGACTTGTGCATCATCCCCCAGCGATGCGTGCCCGGTATATAAGTGAGACAACCGTTTTCTTCCGTCGCTTCGTCAATCGCCGTCCAAGCGCTGACCATCTCCATGGGAAAAATATCGCGCCATGATGCCGAATCCTGGTGCCAAGGTACTTCGGCTCCCACTTTTGCCGGCTTCATAAATAATTGATCGCCGTACAATTTTATGTCCTGAGTGTTTAGCAAATCGATGATGATAGCGATAATTTTCGGATGCACTACATGTTCCCACATCACAGGGTCGTAAACTGCAATGTCGAACAATTTACGTGTTGCGAGAACTTGATTTTCGACTGGTTTTTCGCCCTCGCGAAATACCTGCTCCAGCTGAAGGCTGTTTTCTGGGATATGATCGGCTTCACCTGCGGCAATCATATCGCATCGTTCTGACAACACTTTGACTTCGTCCGTCGAGAGAACATCTTCAACAATAAGAAAGCCGTTTGTTATAAATGATATCAACTGATCTTCAGTTAAACGGCGTAATCCTGCTTTCGACATGGGTTTAAATTTTAAGTATTTCGGGAGTATACGTTATGCGATATAGTGATTTGGCGTTCGAGAGCGCTCATAGTTGGCGTTTGGATTGGCATTTTTGATAATATCGGGGATATCGCCAATCCACCAACTTGGGGGCTCTGGAAATTGAAAGACATCGTGCCACGCCAACATTAAAGTACGGCATTCTGCTGTTTGATTCGGCCAGGCTGAGTGCATGAGACGTGCATCGGCAATAATTAAATCTCCCGCTTTGAGTGGAACGTCAATGGCATCGGGATAGTTAGCAAAAGCAGGATGTGAGAGATCATTGATAGCCTGGAGTTCGGCATCATGGGCATCGGGTAGAAGGTCATGTAAAAGGTGACGTTTACGATGGCTGCCGGGAATGACGCGCAGACAGCCATTTTCACGTGTCGTATCTGTCAGGTAATAGGAGAGAAAAATCTTGGTCGGCCAGGGGGTTGCCGCTTGGGGACTGTTCCAATCCATAAAATCCTGATGCCAATACAAGGGCGGCCCATGCCCAGGTTTGGATAAGATGATGAGAGACCCATCGGATTTAAGGTTTTCCAAGCCGAGTTGGCGGCAGACCTCCAGTTGGGCTGGTAATTCTATCACCTTTTCGGCAATCGGATCTTTGAAGTGAGGAGCATCACCCTTCATGGGTTTGCCCTTTGTTTTTTCCCAATGGCGCTCCGTAAATACAAAGATATTGCTACCTTGGTAGCGAATTCTATCGTCAATCTTGATCTTCGGCAATCGTTCAGCTGACCAGGCGATTAGTTCATTAAGTAGAGATTTAGGCATCATCCCCGGCAAAATGGTAAACCCCTGGTCTAACAATTCATTGCGTTTGTGTAGAGTTTCTTCAGAACTTAAAATTGCCATAAATCAATTACTTTTCATCTATCTAAGTTTAAATCTAGCGATCAAATCGTCAGCATAGGCACGATTCGCATCGATCGTACGACCGGCATTATGCGGTGTGTGCACCACATTGGGACGTCCGAGCAGAGGAGAATCGAGAGCTACCGGTTCTGGTTTGAAAACATCGGCGGCGAGCGCGAGTTCATCGTTCAATACGCGTCGATAGAGGGCATCGGTGTCGCAAACTGCTGCCCGTGTCACCTGCACGACCAGGCTTCCATGTGGAAGTGCATCAATCAACTCGGCGGTTACCAACCCTCGGGTATCATCTTTTAGAGGCACCATGGTTACGAATATTTCTGAATCTTTCACCAGTTCAGATAAATGGAAACAGCGTTCCGCGCCAGCGACAACAAAAGAGGCATCTGGCGCAAAGGGATCCCATATTGCTACCTGCGCGCCCAACGCTGTGCAAAATGATGAATAACGGGCCCCGATATTACCTGCTCCGACTACGCGCACCCGTTTGCCCGCGAGTGTGCCATTGGTAAAGCGGGTATCATCTCCAAATTGTGCACCGCGCTGCCCTGGTTTTCCCACTTCCGAAGTATAATCCCAGGGTTTTAGACTCTCTTTCATGGCGGCGTAGGTCTGCGGTATGCGGCGGAGCGCACAGAGAGTCAGTGCGAGGCCAAATTCTGACACCGATTGTCCCCAATAGACATCTACCCGGTGGGGAATAAAGCTCACACCGCGAGCGGTTGCCGCTTCAATTCCCGTCGCTGACAGTTTTTCAAATTGAGATTCATGGTAGCACTCCTCGAGTGCGGTAAAAGGTTCGAGATCCTCGGGTTCCGCCGTAAGACCGAGAAGCACTAATCGCTGTACAGATGCGGGATCCGACACGAGTTGAGGTGCGCGCGCGTCTGAATCTTCAGTGCGATAAAATTCACAACCTCCATTCTCCTCCCATCGCTCGTGCCAGTAATCAGCAGCGAAAGGCCATATCGCATCAAAATGTTCATTAACACATATAACGGATCTCATTGTATTTTTTCCCATTCAGGAAAGTCAAAAGGTCAAAAGGTCGAAAGGTCAAAAAGGAAATTCGTTAAATACTTTAAAATCAATCCGCAATCGTTAGACCTACACCTATATTAAACCTGCAAATAAGTCGCCCACTGTTTTTCGATCTGCTCGGGTGGAAGCGGTCCGTCGTGAAGAATCAGACGGTAGCGGAGCCGCAAATTTGCTCCAGCCGACAGCTCAATCGCAGCAGGAATACAGGGCGCCGGGTTGATTCCGCAACTGCCGTCCACCCGCCAGTGCGCGGGGTGGTTGGTATTCTCGGGATGATCACAGATTGTAATGCCAGCGCCGTTCTCGCTATTCTCGAGTGGCATGTGCAAGTCTACCCAGGTTGCTGCCTGCTGTTCAGTATCTCCATCTCGCATGCCACTAGCGTTGATAACATCGCCCCCACTACTTCGCCGATATGGCATTCGGATAAAAAGACCTCCGTAGGCGTGCTGTTCAATTTCTATATCGGGGATAGCTTGAAGCGTCCAGTCCAGATCTAAAAATAGCAGATTGTCACCCTCGAACAGGGACCAACTTTGATTTTCGGTCAGGAGGTCACTGCCATCCGCGTGCCGCCAAATCGCTTCGATATTCCAGCTTGGCGGTTCGGTACTCACTATACTAAGCGCACTGGGTTCAATCGTCCCGGTTACCACTTCGGGTTGCTGTCCGGGATCGAACCAGAAATCACAGCCGTTGACACCGTGAAAACCAGTCTGAATACCATGCTGCCAGGGATGGTGCCCCGGGCTATCCTCGGTCAGGCAGACGCCACCTCCCCGCATACGCAGCGGGTGAATGTAAGGTCGTAGACCGGGACGCGCGTTGTGCTGCAACGCCACCTTGCCGTTTGATACGTCATCGACAAAGAGACAATTGTTTTCAATACGAAGCTTCCAACGTGATTTATCTGACATAAAAAATTATTTAGCGGCAAGACTCATGTTCCACTTGTCCTGCCATTGTTCCCAACTCATGACTTTTGCAGGATCGTCACTGCGAGCAACGAATCCTGGAAATCTTGCATCCAGTTCATCTCCCAATTTATGCCAATCAACGGCATGGCCAGTCGGAGAGTAACGCAAATCAATGTTCCAGCGTATGTGGTCAGAGTTGTTGTTACCCGACGCGTGCAAAGTTAAATTGTTAAAGATGAGCACATCGCCAACCTGCATCGATGCATTGACCACGGTCCCATATTCCGTGACCTTTTTAACGGGGGACCATTGCTTCAGCTCGTTTCTTCGGGCAGCTACGGATCCATGGCGATGACTGCCGCGAACGAGCTTGAGACATCCATTGTGCTCATTGACGTCGACAAGCGGGACCCAAGCCGTAAGCACTATCCCCTGAGTCGCTGTAGTATCACCTTCATAGTAGTCACTGTCCCCCTTGCCGAGATAATAGTTACTGTCTTGATGCCACGCGAGGGTGGTTTTCGGATCAGCGGGAACCTTGGGACGGATCCAGTAGTCACCATGTGCCCAGACTTCAGGACCAAGGATTGAAGCAATGATGTCGGTAATTCGTCGCTCGACTAGCAGGGTGTAGATAGTTTCGTTGAGCAAGCCGCTACCAGCTCCCCATTGTTGAACGCTGTTTTCGCCCTCCTGAAGTGAATTCTCCTGGCATACTATCGCCCAACGTTTCTCGAAAGGAGCATCGCTGTGTGAATCACTTATTTTTCCAGCCGCATGCAACTCCATGATTTGTTTTTCTGCAAATTCGTCAATCGACTGGCACATGGGATCGAGCACTGAACGGTCAATGACATTACGTAAAATTAGATAACCATCCCGGTCATAGCAGACCAATTCTTTCTCGTTAAGCATCATACGATAAACTTATTTAAAAAATTAATAAACGAGGTCAAAACCAAATGAATAGAGTTTTGCGGCGTTAATTATAAATTTCATGCGAACGGCTGTATCTTTGACCGTATTTATGGAAAACCCATTTTGCCATTTCACAACACCATCAGTAACGGTCGCTTCTATTGGTTCGCTCTTGGCGATCAACTGCTCATTCGCTATATCAAACAATTTCACGATCACCGATCCTACACTTTGAATATCCGCGCTGAGCTGAAATTCTCCCCCCCTACATTCAAAAGAAGTAGTCGTAACAGAAGCAGGTTTCTTATCCGATTTTTGCTCGTACCCGGCATAGCCATCGGGACGCAGGGTAGCCAGACAGAAAAAGCCATCACGCCAACCAAAATGCAGTCCATTGCTCGCGCCATAGTAAAGACGGATTTCATTATCGAGTAGAATCGGGTAAGCTGATGAATACGCGCAGCCCCAGTCGTAACTGCCGACGGGATCGCTGTTGGCTATCAGAGGTGAACCAGGGCAAACGCGATGCCATTCAACGGTGTCGGCACTCCATGCTAATTCAGTCCAAGCCCGATCACTTCTCTGGTTGTGGATAACCGGTAACCCGAGAAACACGTTTCCATGGCGGAAAACAGGCATGGAATATATCTGCAGGTTTTCATCTAATCCCTCCATAACTGGGACCGCTTGTGTCCACTTGAGGTAGTCTTGTGATGTCGTTCTCCCTATTTGTCTTGGCGGCCACGCTCCATGTCGCTTTTTCATTGGATCCGATCCGATTTCCTGCTTGTCGCGCATACGGGTAAACCCCACCCATTCGCCGAGCTCATCGACCCACAACGTGTTGTAATGTGTACCGTCAACGCGATACGGATTGATCTCCTGACAAATCGATAACGGTCCCCACTGAATACCATCGGGTGAAAAGGATACCGCCATTATCTTTTGATCGGAAGAGGCGAACATCTTGTATCGCTTTGCATCCCCTTTTTCACGGTGGTCTTTGATCACGCCCGCACCGTGAGGACCTCGGTAAACAATATTGTTCTTCTTGCTCCCTTCATATTCGACCAAGGTTAAATGGGGCTTCTCCCATACAATACCATCTTGGGAGGTAGCATAACAAACTCCCATCTCCCTACCTTTTTGGGGTTTATACTTTTTTTTCTGACGCTCTCCAATCTTTATCCCACGAGAAGATTGATCGACGATAAAAGGACTGTACCAGCTTTTGTACAACTTATCCTGCTCGTCGTACAAGACATTCGCATAAAGATTGTCATAACGTTTTTCCCACGGATTATCCTCACCAAATAGCGGGTTGCTTGAATGCTTCTCTGCCGTCGTAACTGACAGCTTTGCATTGGTCTTACTTTCAATTATACGTTTATCGAGAACCAGGTATCTAATGCCCATTGTAAGATCCTTAAATATTCTCAGTTATTTGAGCCACTAAAATCAAAAAAGAATTGTTCAGGTCGAGCAATTCCTGGAGATTGCAGTGTTGCGCTGTTAGGTGCAACATTGGGAACATTACGAAAATTATTTTTTACCACAACTATACCGTTAATAGCTGGGGATTGCCCAACCGTACCAATTACATACAGATTGTCTGAATGGATTCTCCATAATTCTTTTCCCAGTTCCGTGCGCATTATTTTGGGTAAACGGTTCCCTTCATCATAGATTTCAATCAGCCGTTTAAGACTGCCAAGAGGCGCTTCACCTTTTTTACCCTCAGATATATACCAGGTAGTGATCAGCGGGGCAAAAGCATTGCCAACAACGGGTATGGTCATAACAGGGTAAGTCCACGGGTTTTCAGATCCACCAGTAATCCCCATGCTAAGATGGTGTTCATTGCTTCTTGCGCGTACACCATATAAAGTTTCCCCTTCAATATTTAATTTTATGTTCAGCCCAACATCACTCCAGTGATTCACAAGAAGTTCAGCTATATCATCAAAGTTTATAAATGACTGACCCGTCACTGAGATTTTAATATTCAATCGTCCTTTATTGTCGGTACGCAGGCGGTAACCTTCACTGTCTTTCTTATCCAAACCGAGCCCGTCGAGGATTGCATTGGATTGTTCCAGGTTACGAATAGCATACCTCTTCTCATATTCTGGCCCTGGATAATACGGGTTATTCGGCAATGGAAGGAAAGCTCTTGCTTTGCCTATACCTAGAAAAATTAATTCATTTATCTCCTCCCGATCAATAGCAAGGGAAAGGGCAATCCGAAAATCTCGGTTTCTAAGCCACTTTTCTATTTCAGGATCTCCCTTCCAGGTTTGGTTAACATAGATGATGGCATCAGAACCACCCAGATTAGGCCATAAGAGTACGCGGTGGTTGCCTTTGTCTGACTCACGCTTGAGAAGAGGGACTTTGTCTATCAGAATATGCCGGTGTTGCATATCCACCTCACCGGCAATGGCACGTGCATTGAACACTTCAACATCCTCAAACATAAGCATCTCAATCTTATCAATATAAGGAAGTTGATTCCCTTCGGGATCGACAGCAAAATAATAGGGGTTTCGTTCCAAAGAGTAAATATCACTTGTCAGAGGAGTAACCATTTTCCAGGGACCGACCACAGGTAACTCAAGGTTTTTGTGAGGTGAGGCCATACGTTTGAAACGGTAGATCCAACTCATGTCTCCCTCTGCTTTCGCCCTATTTTTTAGGTCACTCAAAGGTGTATACTTTGGGAGAAATTGCATTAAATAATGCCGCGGTGCGTAGAAAGGTGCGTTTCCTCCTTGAACAAACTGTCCACCAACAAATAACCCACCAACTTTCTCGATGAACACATAATTAGGTTTATGAAAAGTATAACGAATCGTCGTTTCATCCAACTTTTCACATTTGAATGACTGTCCATCCACTGCCGCGTAGCCCGGTTTTACAGGGTTTAATTTTTCATTCATTGTCACTTCTTCAAAGGCAAAGATAAAATCATCGGCTGTGAACGGTGCCCCATCAGACCACTTCATGCCATTTCGTAGATAGATAGTAAATGTTGTACCATCCTCGTTGACCTCCCATCCTTTCGCAATATGAGGCATCAGGGTGTGACCGTCGAAGTCAAAGTATAGAACATGATCATGGGCAATCCGATCCATATTGTTAGTATCAAGCCCAGTAAACCCACGACGCCAGGTACCTCCATATTGGCCAATACGTTCAACGGGTGGAATAATTAGCGGCTCATCAGGTAGACGATCTTTGACTGAAGGCAACTCCCCTAAAGCAACTCGCTTCGATAGTTCTGGAGCTTCATAGAAAGTAGTAACCGGCGGCCCTTGATAAATAAAACTGAAATCTTTCGTACTAACTGCAGTCTGCAGCGATCTATCAGACTTATTTGTTGATGGGCTATTACCACTGCAACCTAATGCCACAATAATGGTGAGTGTTATTAATAGGCTTCCCAACATGGGATAGTTATTGAATTTGCTGACCTTCATGAAGTTTTAGGACCTGTAATATATATAATTTAAATATCGTTTAATTTGTTAGAGAGTATACAAAACTTAACTATTCACATTCACAATTATTGTTTCTCTCATTCAAAAAAGAATTGTTCAGGTCGGGCATTCCCTGGGGTTTGCATTCCCACGCTGTTGGGTGTAATATCAGGAACATTACGGAAATTATTTTTTACTACAACTACGCCGTTCATAGCCGGAGATTGTCCAACCGTTCCAATAACATACAAGTTGTCTGAATGTATTCTCCATAGTTCCTTACCCAGTTCCGTGCGCATCGCTCGAGGGAGACTATTTCCTTCCACAAATATTTCTTGTAATCGTTTAAGATCGCCGATAGGAGCCACCCCTTTTTGCCCTTCTGTGATATACCACTTACCATTGAGTGGGGCAAAAGCACCACCATCAACAGGTATAGTCATATTAGGATAAGTCCACGGATTTTCGGATCCACCAGCTAACCACATGCTGAGTTGATGTTCATTGTTTGATCCGCGCATACCATATAATGTTTCCCCTTCAACACTTAAATGTATATAGATTCCGACATCCTTCCAGTGATTCACGAGGAGTTCAGCTATACCTTCAAAATCTATTAACGACTGAGACGCCACTGAAAAAGTAATCACCAAACGATCGCTATTATCAGCACGCAGACGGTAGCCTTCACTATCCTTCCTATCCAAACCGAGTTTATCGAGGATTGCGGTGGATTTTTCTAGGTTGCGGATCGCATATTTTTTCTCATATTCAGAACCAGGATAGAAAGGATTATTCGGCAATGGGAGAAAAGCTCTTGGCTTACCAATGCCCATAAAAATCGACTCATGTATTTCTTTCCGATCAATGGCAAGTGAAAGGGCAATTCTAAAATCACGGCTTCTAAGCCATTTTTTTATTTCTGGATCTCCATCCCACGTTTGGTTAATATAAACTATGGCGTCAGAACCACCTAAATTAGGCCAAATAAGAACGCGGAAATTAGCCTTATGTGACTCTCTTTTAAGAAGTGCAATTTTGTCTAAAAGGACATGCCGATGTTGCATATCCACCTCACCGGCAATGACACGGTTATTGAACACCTCCAAGTTCTCAAACCGACGCAAAACAATCTTGTCGATATAAGGAAGCTGATTACCTTCGGGATCAACAGCAAAATAATAGGGATTGCGTTCCAAAGAGTAAAGATCACTCGTTATTGGGTTAACTATCTTCCAGGGAGCAACAACAGGAAGGTCACGGTTTTTGTGAGGTGAAGCTTTGCGTTTGAAGAATTGTACCCAACTTCTATCACCTGCAGCCATAGCCTGATTTTTTAGGTCTATTAAAGATGTATACTTGGGAAGAAACTGCATTAAATAATGCCTGGGAGCATAAAGAGGAGTACTACCTCCCTGAACAAACTGACCTGCAATGGGTGGAGAAGCAACTCTCTCTATAAAAACAAAGTTTGGTTTATCAAAGGTATAACGAACCGTCGTCTCATTCAATTTTTCACATTTGCACAGTTGCCCATCCACTGTAACATAGTAGGGGCTAACCGGATTAATTTTTTTATTTGTAGTTATATCCTCGAAAGCGAAAACAAAGTCATCAGCTGTAAACGGAGTTCCATCTGACCATTTCATTCCCCGTCGCAGATGGAAGGTGAATGTTGTCCCGTCTTCGCTAATATCCCATCCTTTTGCTATGTGAGGCATCAAGGTGTATGCATCGATGTCATAGTAAATTAAGTGATCATGTACTATCCGATCTACATTGCTCGTATCAAGTCCCGTAAAACCACGGCGCCAGGTACCCCCATATTGGCCAATACGTTCAATGGGAGGAATAATTAGTGGCTCATCAGATAAACGCTCTTCAACCGGAGGCAACTCCCCCGCGGCAACACGTTTCGTTAGTTCTGGCGCTTCACTGAAAGAAGTGACTGGCGGCCCCTGATAAATAAAACTGAATCCCTCCGTCCTGACAACGGCTTGTTGGGAAGTACCAGAATATTTAGTGGATGGAGATTTATTATTTCCGCCACAACCCAATGCTGAAAAAATGATCGCAACTATTAATAATATAATCCATGTGCGAAGGCTGCTCAATTTCTTTATCTTCATTACATTTTATTAGCTACATCCGTTTTAACCAAACGTGGAGGGGAAATGAAAAATTATGCCGCCATGGTTAGTTATGTATAATAACAGGATAAGCAATCATCTTCGTAATCTTTTTGACCTTTTGACTTTTTGATCTTTTGACTACCCCATCCCTTATTAATTTAGCCGAAGGAATCCCATGACTGATCAACCTGAACATAAAAGCCCAACTGAACTTCTCGATCTAAAACGCAGTATGGATGATACCTGGACTGGTAAACGCCCGGTCGATAAAGCGACCTATCCCTATTTCAATCCCCCTTACAAACACCCCTTTACGCACATTGGTACTGACAAACAACTCCTCTTAGACAATTTTATTCTAGCTGAATTCGATGCTGTTGAACGCGTCATTGTCCGACCGCAGAAAACGAAGCTCCTAATCCAGTACACGGACCTGCCATGGGAACGCTATCACTGGACCTGTGTCGCCGCCGCGGCCTTGCATGATCCGGATGACGGGCTTTTCAAGCTATGGTATAAGACGCTTGTCAGTGGTAACACCAATTTTGCCGATGGAACCCGAGTCGTCCTCTGCTATGCCGAATCTGAGGACGCCATTCATTGGACAAAACCGCTGTCATCTGATTGTCAGCCCTTTGAAAATGAGACTAAGACAAATATCGTCGCAACTGATTTTGATAATGGGACCCTGGTCCTCAACCCAGATCGCAGCGATCCAAACAAGAAATTTCTCGCCATCTATAATCCCGGAGCGGAAGCTTTCAAGCGTGGTAACAGAGTGATGTCACGCGTGGCCGCTTCACCCGATGGTATCCACTGGCAAGTGATCAGCGACTCCACTTCCTTTCGTCATCACCATCAAATGCGAGTAATCTGGGATGAGTCGCAACAGAAGTGGCTTGGCTATTCTCAACACTCACACGCTTGGAGCCATAATCATCTGCGCACGATCGGTCTTCAAGAGAGCGAGGACTTTATTAAATGGTCGCCTAAAAAGGTGATCCTTTCGAGTGAGTGGGATCCCAACCTAGGGCCAAACATCGAACTCCACACCATGTCGATACGCAAAGAAGGCGGTCTCTATATCGGCATTGTCGACGAAGCGCACGGTGAGCATCAATGGCTGCACACACCCGCTGAAAGCAATCAGCATGACCAGTTTCACACTAAGGCAGCGCTCTACGTCAGCCGTGACAGCACAAATTTCGTCCGTGCCGATGGGTACCAACCCTGGAGCGATAATGGCGCCCCAGGAAGCCAGGACTATGGCTACTGTTGCCATTCCGTCGCCGGCAATCTCTTACACAATGGTCAGATGATTATCCCCTACTCCGCTTTCCCCCATAAACAACGCGATACCCGACCGGCGAGTACGGCTGATCACGTTCCCACATCTTCAGCTCGAACATCAAGAGAACATATTGAAGCGCTCACCAATCATGGTATTGGAAATCCGATGATGGATCAGGTGAGACCCAACATCCCACTTCAGCGTGGAATTGGCGGCCTGGTCCTGCGTGAGGACGGCTGGGCAAAACTTAAACCGTCCTATGAACAGGGAAGAGTGTATACGACCCAGTTCGTATTCGAAGGGGACACGCTCAAAATCAATGCCGACTGTAACTACGGCTTCATACGCGTGGAAATTCTAGATTCCAAGTTCGAACCCTACACAGGGTTTTCCGCTCAGAACTGCGATCCTGTTCACTCACCTAAAGGCCAGATCTGGCACACCGTCACCTGGCAGGGCAAGACAGATGTGCATGCTCTTTGGAACAGACCCGTACGATTGTGTTTTCATCTCTTGGAATCCAGTCTTTATGGGTTCCAATTTTTCTACACATGAGAATTCTTGTTATAATGGATCAGTTTAATGACTGCTAAGCTGATATTTCCTAAGCCGATTGTCCCTTGATAATTATTCACCGTTTTAGCTTAAAAATAATTTAAGTCTTTAATTAACATATATTTATCCACAGCTCCCCATACCCGTTTCAGTGCTCGTAAATGCGTTATAAGATAAATTATCATCACTATTATTCAATTTTCTTATGAATTACCCGATGCCGAGTATCATTGCTTGCAAATTAACCCTGAGCCAGATATGCAATAATTATGGTTAATAAAACGAATGAGCAACCCATGACAGAACAGTCGGGCGAAAACGTCCCTTGGAATAACGACAAACCTAAAATCAGTAACCAGGTTAATGCTGTTGGTCCACCGCAAAATCATAACGGCTATGTCGTATATCAAGATGGCAAAATTATTGGACCACGTTATAGATATTACGAGACGGCATCGGAAAATGCGGGGTACGGCAGTGTTACCAGTTTTGATTTGGCGGTAAGAGAAAATTGGATATAATCCTCTTCAGTTTACACGACGAGGTGTAAATGTGGAGAATTCAATGTAAGCTCTGAGATTGCGGGGAATTTGAAGATCGATCAAATGGCTATCGCGCAGCGGTGTCGAGTGATCGTTGCTCTATTCAATGCGGAGGCCTGACTTTATTTTGGGCCAGTGATAACTACCAGCTGTGGTTGAAAAAGGGGAACTCGATGCGTAAATATAGGGGCAATACATCAACCTTGCCCGTGAAGTCTGTTGAGTAATAAGGCCCATCATCCCCAAGGCTCTATTGAATACCACAGTATAAGAACGAATACAAAAATCACTATGGGTATAATGAAATATCTTTTGCACTTAAATTTCATGGTGAAAGTTTGCACGAATCAAGTAGCAGAAACTCAATAGTGGCAGCCGAATCCAATTCAGCTGGAGTGATACAAATGACAATCTGGAAAGAACGATGAGCCAAATCATCACAGATGCCATTAACAGGAGACCTATTACTAAAACAACTTCAATTACCAGCTATAGACAATCACTTCACGTCGATACCGCCAACCGGTTATCGCCGAATGGGAATAACTGAAATAACCAATTTTCTTTTCCATACCCTTGGGCTCATGTACGGTATAGGTGCTCTGACGATGATGTCTTCTCCACTTCCTTTCATCTCAAGCTCGTTAATTTCCACCTTTCGCTTCAGCGAGTTTGTTGCGAGGGCCGAGGCGGTCTTATTATCTCCACGATCAATGGCATCCTTCATCGCTTTTGCATCAGCCATTATATCGCCCGCAATTTCTGACATCAGGTTTGTCTCGAATTGTTGGCGTAATTCAGGACTCTCTAATAAGTCAGACTGAAGAAAAATATGGTAGCCAATTAAATCCGCAACAATAACCACCATAGCTAAAATAGCTGGAATTCCTTTTAGTTTAAGTTCAATTGAATTTTGTAGTCTTTATGTGGACCACACTTTAGTTTAGCTCAATAGCCCCGGACAGAACATGCCAAGGCTTCACTGTTTACTGATCTTTTATTTTCTCCTCTTGCTCCTTTTTTATTTTTTTCAGCCATTCTTCGATTCGTCTCGCGGCTTCGGAGATTTGTGGTGAGTTCATTACTGCTCTGAGATCATCTAAGCGTTTCATCTTAATCTGAGCACCCCCAAAGGCCGCAATACTATACCAAGTATAAGCCCAAACATAATCCTGTTTTACTCCCCGTCCAACAGCATACAACTCTGCTAAGCTACTTTGAGCGGATGGGATTCCCTGGAATGCTGCCTTGCGCCACCACTCGAAAGCTTTAACAAAATCCCGTTCTACCCCAAGACCTTCGGCATAAATTTTCCCCAATTTATTATAAGCTGCGGGATATTCCTGTTCTCCCGCTTTTAACGTCCAAATGAATGCTTCTCTGTCATCTTTTTCTGTTCCCTGACCCTTTTCATAGAAGATCGCAAAATTGAACTGGGCTTGAGCATTACCGCGTAAGGCAGCTTTCCGATGCCATTTGAAGGCATTGGTAAAATCCTGATCTACACCATAGCCAAAGTAATACAACCTTCCGATTATGAAGATAGCTTCGTTTATTTGCTGTTCTGTCATATAATGGTTCAGGCTCTGAATATGCTTTATGCTGGAAGCGGCCCCTGCCTCCGAAGCGATGCTAAACCAGGTATAAGCCCAGACATAATTCTGTGCAACCCCCTGTCCCTTGGCATACATCACTCCTAAATTGTTCTGTGCGGAAACATGCCCTTGTTCTGCTGCTTTATGCGTCCAGTTGAATGCTTCTCTTAAATCTTGCTCAACGTTCAGCCCTTTAAGGTACATGTACCCAATTTTAAATTGATCTTCCATATCGCCATTTTCAGCCCGCGTTTTTAATTCCGAGAATTGCTTACTCTCCTCTCCAAAGACATTGCCGAGCAGAAAAAATAACGCAGCAATTGATACCCAGATCTTCATTTCTCTATTTAAAATGATTTATTACCCTTTTGCAACCGCAGGAAATCGACTTCCGGTTTGTCCTATGTCGGGTTTCACCCTCAAATTTGCTTCACTTGCTCCACGCAGTGACAATATGAATATCATATTTGTTCCTTTGATGATATTAGGCGTTATTGAAGGATTAACGATTGAGTGAGGCGATTTTTGAGTGCAAAATGTGGATTTGGAATGTCGGACTTCGCCGTGGGTACGAATTTTCCTAACGGTATTCAAATATAATACTAAATTTCGTAATTTTTCACTGTTAACTATTTACTGATTACTGTTAACTGACTAACCATCCTGCATCAAATCCGCAATCGAAAATCAGAATTCTACAATTGTATAAACCATGGACTCGTCCAAGCACGATGGCCATCAACCTGAAGGATGCGAAGATGCAAAGGAATTACTCCATCGATCGCCTCTATCTCGCGCAGTGAAACCTGTGACTGCCAGGTGACCTCTCTGCTTAAACCCTCGTTCGGTGGCGCCAGTTCAAATACAACTTCCTGGCCCACCCCACCCGCATCTTTTACGATCGAGTCCTTTTTTAATTCATAGATAGCTATCTGGCAAGAGACGGGGCCCGTATCATAATTAATACTCCCAACATCGGCCTTTTCCAAAGTCAGGATTAAGCCATCTTCATCTCCGGTTGTGATACTTTTCCATCTAACGCCTTCCGCGTTCCATTCCTGAATCCCCTCGGAGGGAGAATCAAAAGCAAATCCGTCGACGCTCAATATCTGATTTTTGATAATCCTTAATGAGCCATTCCAATCAGTAGCACGATTACGGTTTAATATGCGCGCCCCTGTCCACCGTATCCGTATTAAATTTCCAGATCGCTCCTCATATGGACACCCCTCCCACGAATCGACGCATTGACCTGCTTTGAGGAGATCAATCCTTTCAATGGGTGCGGTACCAATGGCATTTACAGAAAAAGACACTAACCCGCTATTGAGTGATAAGTCACTTCCCATAGATTTTCCTTCCATTTCAGCATGAAGGGCTATTCGGGGTCCCGATGTTCCGTAACAATGTCTGGATTTCAAAGCAGTAAAAAGCGAAGCGCGGTCAAAATTTTCTGCCAGTATACATGTCAATCCGCCGAAAACACCAAACTTCCCAGCCCCGGCATGCTCGGCGCCGGGTCGTCCTTTATGACCATCACTGTTCGCCACTACACCAACACAATAACCCCTGCGGAGTGCATCGTGGTAAAACCATTCGAATGTGCCCCAACAGGAATGTACCTCTACTACGGGTTCCAATTCAGGGTCAAAAATTTCCAGGTTAGCACGTCTCCCTCCTATGTGAGGAATAAGTATACATTCTTTATCAGATTTTTTAATTTCCTTGTATAATTCCCTAAGAGGAGTCCCAACCAACTGCTCACTCTGTCCTTTTACCAAAACCGTCGACGATCGGCGTATTGGCTGACCCTCATCAAGGAACAGAACATTACGGTCTCCCCCGACAGGTGTCAGTCCCGACCACTCATAGCCGGGAAAAACTATAAATTCTCCCTCACTTGTCAGGTCAAGAGCCAACCGGTTGATCTCTTTCCAGAATGCATCAGTAATTTGAAAATCATTTCCCTGGTGACCCGCAAAATCACAGAGAGCCATGTCCCTAGCGTAGTGAAAATACTGTTCTGCGTTATTCGTCCCCACGGTTTCTCCGCTCTGACCATGGAGGTCACCCCAGAACCTGTGCAGTTTACAAGCGCGATTAATGACCAATGATCCAACTTCAGCGCTTCCTAAGAGCGGATGCTCCACGGAAATTCGCAATACTCCATCACTCTTGCAACTTACATTTGGAAAAAGACGAGATCCATCATTGAGCTCAAACTTTTCAGGCAAGTTATTTTCAGGGCCGCTGGTTTTTAACGAGACAGTCCCAGTAATAGATTCCTTAATCGCATTACCCCAAATATCTTCCCCACGCACCAGGACTCTTGCCGGATGGATTGTAGAACCATCACCTGTAGCTAACGCCACCAGGTGATGCGGTTCGTTGGGAACAATTTTTAAGTGTGGATTTTTAGTAAGACTATTATATACGCCTGTCCCCAGGCTATCCACGACAATTTGAAAATCGAATTTTTCCTGAACAAAGGTCTGAGCGCGCGTCCCGCGTCCCCCATGGGAACAGTCACCGTAAACAATTATTATTTCATCACCTGATTCGAGAGGTGCATCAAGGACTTCAATAAAAAGATGGGGCTGGTATGGCCGAATGTGGGCACGCGCTCTCCAGCTGGATACCAACTGCGTTTCACTACGGGAACACAAGACAGTTAAATAATGATCTCCACTCGGATCATTCATCTGAGGAATCGCCCAATCGCTGGCAAATCGAAAAGCTACCCGGATTGATCCCCCATCGTCGATCCCTCCTGAGGGAATAAGGTATTTTATAGTCCAAGTACCCCAACATCCCGCCCGAACCGGATAACTCGGTAATATTGACGCCGATCCCGTTTCCAAATCCACACTGTGTTTACCAGCCATTGTTATCTATGCATAACAATGAAGTTCATCAGGGAAACAAAAAAAATCGTTACTTATCTAATGCGGATAGCGAATTGAGGACTTCGGAAGAGAGACAACTAATGTTTACTGCTTTTTACCTGAGCAAGCTTCGATGCATGCTCGGACTCTAGAATTGAAAGCCTATCTATTAACACAACAATCTGACTTCTCTGATTATTGTGTTAAATGTACTGCTTCTGAAGTTCATTTAGGAGCATGGAAATCAGTTTGTAATACTGTACGGTCTCGATCGTACCCTTACCCATCTAAATTGTCACACTAAAATTAAGGGCACGAAAGATTTATCTCATCAGCAATTAAATATCACCGTCGCTCGGGAAGGCACGTTACCGAAAGCTTAATATGAGGAGGTATTAAATATTTAGATTTGTGTGTTTATGCAAAAATGACAATAAACTGACAACTGACACGCCGATATCCAAGGATAACGCTGACTGAAATTAATTACTTTTCCCTGATAATCTAGGGGCGAGGAATGTGTAAAAAAAACATCCCTCTCAACCGATTGTAAGCGCCGCTTCACGCTCGAGGATGCCGTCTTCCACACAGTCAGTATCTTCACCTGTGGCGGGCGATGGCAGCTCGGGAACAAAGGTGTAATCAGGGTCCTTGAGCTGCTTGCGATGGATCTGCAAAATTTCCTTCCATGTCGTCCAGAGACCGTGAGGTGCCAACGGCAGATCATGCTCGATAGCGGCGCGCAGTTTAGGCAAATTGAAAAAGGGCACCGCCGGAAACATGTGATGCTCGATGTGGTACTGCATGTTCCAGTAAAGGAATGCCGATAACCATGAGCAGGTATAAGTTCGGCAACAGAGGCGGTGATCTGGGGTATTCGGAGTAAGTCCGAAATGCTGCGCTCGCTGGCATAGAAACCCCAGCCAATTGCAATAGAATCTACCGTTGATCAGGATGATTAGAAACCAGTGTCCGGTAGCGATAAAAATCGCCGCCAGGGACGCGTGGCCAATAAGTGTGAATCTCGCCCAATTGCGGTGCTTCCCACGCAGCTTGGTGTCACTTTCGGGCAAAACGAACTCATACCATTTGTTGTCCATTTGTCTGGTTGCCCTCTTAGCATAGAGCTTCAAAACATCCCAGGTTTCCAACGGATCCCAGGCAAGCAAACTAGCCCAGAATCGCCAGTCCTTGAACTCGATTTTGGATGGCAGCACCACCTCACCGTCATAGTCGTCGTGGACTGTAACCTGGTGGTGCTTGATATGGCTGGACCGAAACCAGACGAAATCCCACCAGCCGAGGAATGCAAAAACTCGAAGGAAAAACTCGT
>Ga0315339_1000515_pt1 | contig 46991 bp, 41 predicted proteins | sample ASW17metaG_FD_204514 | JGI IMG/M metagenome (GOLD analysis project Ga0315339, IMG submission 204514) | Ammonia-oxidizing marine archaeal communities from Pacific Ocean, United States - ASW #17 | ecosystem: Environmental > Aquatic > Marine > Oceanic | place: USA: California | collected 2016-12-05 | reverse complement strand
GAGGCTTCCTCTCGACCGCAAGAAAGCAGCGCTGGAACATCATCGAAGCACTGCGCCGAGACCCGCGAGACCTCGCAAAAAGGCTCCGCACCGCTTAATGGCGCAAGGCAACCTGGGCAGTTACTATTAATTTCGAAATGCATCGTTCCCGAAATTGATATTATTGGCTATTGTTCATCTGGATATTCGATCGGTGACCTTCGGTTTGATAATTGCGGTCCGCCGATATTTTTTCTTGTCGTGTTTTTATCAAAAGGGGAGGAAGCTATGTCCACGTCAGATAGTTCAGTCGATAATGGCGTCAATGTCGAAGCGCTACTCGGTGCCCGCGCGGCGCTGACCGATGCGCCCGAAGCCGCCAAGTTTTCCTGGCGGGCGACCTGCAAATGGGTGAATGGCACGCACAGTCATTCTCTGGTCAAAGGTTTTTTCGGTCTTGGTGAAGAGCAAAACCACAAGACTGAATTCTCGTTCGATGCCGACCACCCGGAGGTATTCGCGTCGGAAGATCATGGCGCCACGCCAGTCGAGTTCGTTCTTGTCGGTCTCGCCAGCTGCCTGACGGCAGGCGTCGCCGCTGTTGCCCAGCACCGGGGAATTCAGCTACGCTCGGTCGACGCGACGCTTGAAGCCGGTATGGACATTCAAGGCATTCTCGGAATCGACAGCGACGTTCGCAACGGTTTCGATGGCATCAAGGTCTCATACAAAATCGACGCCGATGCGACGCAGCAAGAAATCGAAGCGATTGTCGCCCAATCGCAAAAACGCTCGGCTGTCTTCGACGTCGTAACCAACCCGACCAATGTCACCGTTGAGGTGAACTAGCCGGTCGCGGCGCGGCAATTATTGGAGTTGATGCCGTTCCTAAGACGACGACCGTCATAATTGGCGCCGGACACGCCGGACTCGCAATGAGCCGGCGCCTGTCCGAGCGCTCAATCGACCATGTGGTCCTCGAGCGCGGTGATGTCGCCAATTCCTGGCGCACCGAGCGCTGGGATTCGCTGCGTCTATTGACACCCAATTGGCAAAGCCGGCTTCCGGGATATGGCTATGTGGGCGAGGACCCCGATGGCTATCGGACGATGCCGGAAGTCATCGACTTTTTTTGCAAGTATTCTCAATTGATCGCCGCGCCGGTGTACTCCGACACCAAGGTGACGTCGCTCAGCGCCAACGGTAATGGATTTCTTGTCGCCACCGACAAGGGCGAATGGAACAGCCGGACGGTCGTATTGGCGACTGGGGCCTGCAATATCCCGAGCATCCCCAAGATCGCCGAAACAATTCCGTCCGCCGTAACCACGCTAGCCCCCATGCATTACCGCAATCCCGATCAGCTTGAGGATGGCGGCGTGCTCATTGTCGGCGCATCGGCGACCGGAACCCAGCTTGCCGAAGAAATCCAGCGTTCCGGCCGCCCGGTAATCTTGTCCGTGGGTGAGCATGTTCGCGCACCGCGCACCTATCGCGGCAAGGATATCCAGTGGTGGATGGACAAGGCCGGCGTACTCGACGAACGCTACGACGAGGTCGACGATATTGTCCGGGCCCGAAAAGTTCCTTCCATTCAAGTCGTCGGAACGCCTGAACGGACGACCCTTGACCTCAATGCCCTATCATCGATCGGCATCGAGTTAAGAGGGCCTCTGGCGGCGATCAGAGACACAGAAGTTCTGTTCTCGGGTTCGCTGCGCAATCAGTGCGCGCTTGCCGATCTCAAGATGAACCGGTTGCTCGACACCATCGATACATGGGCGGGTGAAAACGACTTCGAAGAAAACGTCGAGCCTTCACATCGTTTCGCGCCGACTGAGGTCGAAGATTCGCCACCGCTTAGGCTGGACCTCGCCAAAGAGAATATTAAAACCGTTCTGTTGGCGACGGGGTATCGACCGGACTATTCATGGCTCGATCTACCGGTCTTCGATCGCAAGGGCCAAATTGTCCATGATGGTGGCGTGATTGCCGGCTCGCCCGGCGCCTATGTGACAGGTCTGCAATTTCTCCGCCGCCGTAAATCGGCACTGATTGACGGTGCTGCGGACGATTCAAAAGATATCGCTGACCATCTGGAGACTTTTCTCGATGGTCACCCGAGTCAGGTTTCACACTAAAGCAAGACCAGTCAGCCGAGACTTTCCTACTCGTCGCCGGCCAGTATCTCGGCGACGTCAACATGGCGTCGCTCGGCGACCGATTTGATTCCAGCCATGACCACGGCAAGCGATTCCATCGCACCCGTGCCGCCAACCTCCGGTGATCCTTTTCCTTGCACTGCATCGGCCCATTCAACGAGTTCCTCAGCCAGCGTGTCGATCGCGCCGAGTTCGACCGGTGTCTGATCACCCTCACCCTGCTTCAATGCGCGCAGCCCGTCGAAGAGATTGTAGTAGGCACTCATTCGCTTGCCGTAGATATTCATCAGATAATATTCCGAGGCCGAGGCATAGCTCGTCGAGAGCGTTGAGACAGCACCGTTTTCGTGTCTCATCAAAAGCGTCCCGACATCGGGATTGTCTCCCGGCAGGACCAATTGTGAAGCCATTCCGGAAACCGACTTGACCGGACCCAGCAACATCATCAGCACATCGACATAGTGCAGGCCGATTTGCAGCATTACGCCGCCCGGCATGCCCTCGGCGGTGTAGCGCCAATGGCCCTCTTCGAACTTGCCTTCACGGTCGCGGCTAATATTGGCTTCAGCCTGCACCAGCGTACCAAAATCGCCGGTGTCGATGCGAGACTTGATCCAGCGAAAATGAGCCTCGCGCCGGCGTTGATATCCAACGGCGAGAACCACGCCAGCTTGCTTGCACGCTTCCGTTATGGCCCGTGCTTCACCTATGGTGTTGGCGATCGGTTTCTCGAGGAAGATGTGCTTGCCGGCACTGGCGGCGGCGAGCGTCGTCTCAAGATGCGCGTGGTTGGGCGTCGTGTTGATGACGCCCGCGATCTCAGTGTCGTTGAGAATTTCCGCAAAACTTCCTGCGGAAGCGCAGTCGTATTTGTCAGCAAAAATCTTCCGCTTGTCAGCCGAGCGGGCGTAACACGTCGCGATTTCGACACGCCCCTCCGTGCGACCCGCGGCGTCAGCTAAAACATCCGACCACCAGCCGATGCCGAGCGAAGCGACCCTTAATGGCTTGGCACTCATGGGGAGGCTTCCTTTTCATGAGAAGAATCATTGCGATGCGCTGTATGCGGTGATCACCGCATCGCTCGTTGAGAATTGTACCGCATGACAGCGACCGTCATCGACGCGCTCCAGCACCTGCAGGTGCCCGCTGACGTCGACAATCTTGACGGCGCACGCGATACCGAGCTCTTCTAACTCGGCAAAGGCCTGCGCCAGCTTGGTTTTTACGCCAGTAATCGTCAAATAGCGGGATTTCAGCGCAGCAAAGTCCAGTGAAACCAACGCGGCAAACGGAGCGCGCCGGGTCGCAGCACCTCCTCGGCCAACACAACACCTTGCCAAAGGTTGAGCCGGGCAGGATATGATCACGCCACGCATTTATTTCACCCCCCTAAGTACGGTGCTCGCCAATGAAAATCGTAATACTCGACGACTACCTCCATATCGCCGACAAATTCGCCGACTGGGGCCAATTGCCATCGGATGCCGAGCTCAAAGTTTTCCACGAACCGATCGGCGACGAAAGCGCGATGGCGGAAACACTGTCGCCTTTTGATGTCATTTGCGCGATGCGCGAGAGGAGCAGGATTGGCGCCGGGTTGATTGAGCGCCTGCCCAATCTCAAGCTCATCGTTACAACCGGCATGGGCAATGCCTCGATCGACATCGCGGCGGCGAAGGCGCGCGGCGTTGTCGTCAGTGGGACCCCGACCGGCGGCCATGCCGCGGCCGAACTTGCCTTCGCCCATATCATGGCGCTGGCGCGCGGCCTTTATGGGGAAGCCGAATCGATGCGCAATGGCGGCTGGCAGGCGGGCCTTGGCCGTGACCTCAAGGGTGCGACGCTCGGCCTGCTCGGGCTTGGCCGGCTCGGTGCCCAGGTCGCCGGCTTCGGTCAGGCGTTCGGCATGAAGGCGATTGCGTGGAGCCAGAACCTGACGCCTGAGCGCGCAGCGGAGGTAGGAGCAGAGTTTGTGACGAAGGAGGATTTGTTCGCTCGCTCCGACTTCCTGACCGTGCTCTTACGCCTGAGCCCGCGTACTGTCGGTTTTGTCGGTGCTGCTGAAATCAGGCTGATGAAGGCGGATGCCTTTCTCATAAATGTATCGCGTGGACCGATCGTCGACAACGACGCTCTGGTTGCCGCGCTTGAGGCCGGTGGCATCGCCGGCGCCGGGCTCGACGTCTATGATATCGAACCGCTGCCGGTCGACAGCGGGCTCAGACGCGCACCGAACCTTCTGCTCACCCCGCATATCGGATACGCTACCCGCAACTCCTTCGAGACATTTTATCCCGATACGCTGAAAGCGGTCCTGGCGTTTCTCGATGGAAAACCGATACGGGTCATCGAACCGTAGGTCGGCGCTCACAGGGCTGTTATAGAGCCAGGCCACAATTCACAGAAAAAAACTCCGCAAGAGAGGAACTCGGATGTCCAACGATAGCTATGAAGCCGGGCTCAAGGCCCGCCGTGCCGTGCTTGGCGAAGAACATGTCGAACGCTCGCTCGCCAATGTGACGGATTTTGACCGCGACTGGCAGCGCTTCGTTACCGAGACCGCCTGGGGTTCGGTATGGGGACGTCCCGGGCTTACACATCGGGAACGTTCAATGCTGGTCGTCACGATTCTCGCAGTGCTCGGCCGTCACGAGGAACTTGCCCTACACACCCGCGCGACCGCCAACACCGGCGCCAGCGCCGAGGACCTCAAGGAAGCGCTCTTTCATGTTGCCGCCTATGCCGGCATCCCGACCGGCATGAGCGCATTCAAAGTAGTCAAGAAGACGCTTGAAGAAATGAAATAGCGCAAGCGAAGCATCTCCGGTCTTTTCTTGTCCGGGAGATAGATAGCCGAGTGTCGGCATAGAGGTGCGAAGTTGCGCTGACGCTCTGTTCGTGCTGAAGTTCTAAAGTCGATTGCTCGGTTCCTTTGGGTGCCTCAATTGCTAGCGAGCGCCTGTCAGGAATAAATGCTATTGCACGCGTAATGGGCCACCATCCGCACCCGCACACCCCGCCATCGAACCGGAATTTGGCACGAGCCGCCAGCAAATGACATTTCAAAGTATCCTTTTCCCGAACCCCGACGAAGCAGCCGACGAAGACGCGGAGGAACAAGCCGCCGACGAAGCCGGCGACCAACAGGTGACCAAGCCCGAATTTTTCTCCGATCTCAATCTTGATCAAATTGTCGCCACGATCACGGCGGGCAGGCAAGAATATGATCTGACGGACTTCTTCCACACGCCGCTCGTCGAAGTCGACGAAATAGAATTTCGCCAAGAAGTTATGCGCGATCTCGAGGACGCTCAGCTGATCGGCGCTATCCAGAGTTTCGCCGAAGCGATGCGCACGGTTCGGGAGCATCTCGTCCAGGCCAAGAAGCCAACCTACAAGGCGGAGCGGGAACGATGGTTCGTCGACGCGGCCGAAGTCTATTGCGATGCCATAACGAGGCTGGTCAACGATTTTTCAGGCGCCCAAATTGCCTCGCGCGGCCTGTCGGGATTCAAGGAATTTGTGACTGATTATGCCGAGTCCGAGCGCTTCCAATGGCATCTTGAACAGGTGAAGCAGGTCAAGGCCGAACTCGGATCGATCCGATACGATCTGATAATTTCACGCCTTCGGATTGAGGTCCCAACATTCAATGAGGGGCCTGAGTATAGCACCGAGATTGAGGAATTGTTCGAGAGGTTCCGACAGGGCGACGTCGAACCCTTTCCGTTCAAGGTTTCTCAGTCGGACGCCTTGAGCAAGGTTGAATCGATGATCCTGGATAGGGTGGCGCATAGGCACCCAGTTGCCTTTAACGGAATGGACGCGTTTTGTCGGCGTCACAGGAATTTCTTAAACCAAACGATTGTCGATTTCGACCGAGAGATTCAATTCTACGTCGCCTATCTGGAACATATCGACCGGTTGCGCCACGCCGGATTGAAGTTCTGTTACCCAAGCGTCAGCTGCGACAGCAAAGAATCATACAGTGTTGGCGGATTCGATCTGGCGCTCGCCAACACACAGGTCGATGAGGATCGCGAAATTATCTGCAACGATTTCGAACTCAGTGGCGCGGAACGCATTGTCGTCGTCACCGGCCCAAACCAGGGCGGCAAAACCACCTTTGCCCGCGCTTTCGGCCAGACCCATTACCTGGCCAGCCTTGGCTGCCCGGTGCCTGGCAGCAAGGCGCGGCTACCGATCTGCGACAAAATATTTACCCATTTCGAAAGGCAGGAAGATATTGCCGATCTCAGTGGCAAGCTCAAGGACGACCTTACGCGGGTTCGTACAATCCTGGATGAGGCGACGCCACGAAGCCTCTTTGTTGTCAATGAAATCTTTTCATCAACCAGCCTGCGCGACGCAAGCGCACTGAGCCGCAATATTGCCGCCCGACTTATCGAGCTCGACCTGTTGTGTCTGTGGGTGACCTTCGTCGACGAGTTAGCCTCATTCGGCGAACAGACTGTAAGCATGGTCAGCACAGTTGAACCGGACAGTCCCGCCGAGCGGACCTTTCGAATCGTTAGGCGTCCTGCAGATGGCCTCGCCTACGCGTTGTCGATCGCCGAAAAGCATCGGCTGACGCGCGACATGATCAAGAAGCGCTTGAACTCATGAAGGCGCGTCTTCTTCACTCGGATCGAAACTTCCATTCGACCCCTGCTTTGCCGTGGAATACCGACGCGCTGAGCACCGATTTGGAGCTGACTAAACTGTTCTCGGCTATGGCGGGGGATGACGAGTACATTCTTGGAGTCGTCAAATCGACGGTACTGACCGGATTTGAAAACGATATCGAGACAATCCGTTACCGTCAGGAAGTTCTTCGCGACTGCCTCGGCAATGCAGCAGTTGTAAGGGAGATGTACGCGATCGTCGTCGAGGCGACCGAAAGAGACAAGAGTACGGGCCGAAGCAGCCTGGCTCGCAACCCCGACTGGGTCTTGCGATGGGCAACGAGCGCGATCGAGGCTTTTCTCGATACGCTCGAGAGGCTTAGAATTATTGCCGAATCGCATCAGCAGTCCTTTACCTCGGACGGGTTCAGCGACCTCCTGTCTATGCTCAAAAGTGAGCTTAGCGCAGAATATTGCGCCGATGTTCGAAGCCATTTACAGCGCCTGAAGTTCCGCGAAGGCATCAAGCTCGGGGCGCGCCTCGGCAAAGGCAATAAGGGCAGCGACTACATTCTCCTTCACCCACCCTCCTACGACGGCGCGCAAGGGCAAGTGCGGATGGAGGGGCTCAAAAAATTCAATGATTGGTTCTTTGGGCGGGGCCGCGATCCATTCGTCTTCACTCTTGAACCCCAAGATGAAGGCGGAGCCGTTGCGTTGGGGAATTTGCGCAATCAGGGCCTGGCTCTCGCCGCCAGTGCACTTGGCGAATCGGCGGAACATGTTCACAGTTTTCTCGGCATGCTGCGCGCTGAACTGGCTTTTTATGTCGGCTGCGTGAATCTGCATGATCAGCTTGCCCGCAGTGGCCAATCCATCTGCGTGCCTCAACCGATGCCGCCAGGACCTCACGGCCTTGCGTTTGAAGAGCTCCGTGACTGCGCATTGGCGCTAACTCAGTCCGATCCCATTGTCGGCAACAATGCGCAAGCCAACGAAATGGATATCATCCTCGTCACCGGCGCCAACCAGGGCGGCAAGTCAACATATCTGCGCAGCATCGGACAGGCTCAATTGATGATGCAATGCGGAATGTTTGTGACGGCCAATTCGTTTTCATCCAGCCTCATCGACGGGCTCTCGACGCATTTTCGACGGGAAGAAGATGCCAGCATGGAGAGCGGTAAATTCGACGAGGAGCTTGGCCGCATGAGCGAGATTGTCGATCACGTCACGCCAAATTCTTTGATCCTGTTTAACGAATCATTCGCCTCAACCAACGAGCGCGAGGGCTCGGAAATCGCGCGTCAGATCACATCGGCATTGATCGACCATCGGGTGAGGTTGATTTGCGTCACCCACCTTTACGATCTCTCCCAGAGCTTCAGCGAGCAAACCGAGGCCAGGGTGATGTTCCTGCGCGCCGAGAGACGAGAAGACGGCACGCGTAGTTTCAAAATTGTCGAGGCGGAGCCGTTGCGGACAAGTTTCGGTGAGGACCTTTACAAGCAAATATTTTACGCTGAAAAACCCACCCCGGACCAAGACGAGAGCGAGATAGACGTCGAGACAGAGACAGAGACAGAGACAATGGTCCATGAACCGACGCCGGTAGCTGATCCGATCGAAAGCCAAAGCCCACCCGACGAACCGGTGAAGGTTTCGCCAGCGCGCAATGTTGTGCCTCGAATTGGACATAGGTGAACTATGGAAGAGCATCATCCCGTCGAGGCGCGCACTGAGATCTGCGATGGGATGCGCGTGACCTGGCATCAGGACATTGTCATGGATGATGGCCTGGTCTTGCGGGCCGATCTCTTCCGTCCGATCGAAGACGTCAAATGTCCGGTGATTATGAGCTACGGCGTGTTCGGCAAGGGCGTCGCTTTCCAGGAGGGTTATCCTCTTCAGTGGAGAGAGATGATCAAGGATCATCCGGAGATCCTCAACGGCTCGACGAACAAGTATCTGAGCTGGGAGGTCACCGACCCGGAGCGTTGGGTTTGCCATGGCTACGCGGTATTGCGGATCGACTCGCGCGGCGCCGGTTGGTCGCCCGGCATTATGGAGCATGGGTCGAAGCGCGAGGTCGAAGATGTTTATCAGTGCATCGAATGGGCCGGATCCCAAGCTTGGAGTACCGGCAAAGTTGGCATGCTCGGGATCTCGTATTTCGCGCGCAATCAGTGGCGCGTGGCGGCGATGCATCCGCCGCATCTTGCCGCGATCATTCCGTGGGAGGGTACCAATGATCCCTATCGCGATGCCGACTATCACGGCGGGATATTAAACGAGTTCCAGAAACTCTCATCCCGGGTGCAGGTTTCGGGGGTCCAATATGGCCGCGGCGACAACGCACGGAAAAATCCGAACACCGGAGAATCCGTGGCCGGCCCGATTACCCTCAGCGAGGAAGAGCTGGCTGCCAATCGCACTGGCACGTTCCAGGATTTAAAAGAGCATCCGCTGTTTGACGACTGGCACAAATCGCGCGCCGCCGACCTTTCGAATGTGACGGTGCCATTTCTCTCATGCGCTAACTGGGGCGGACAGGGCATTCATCCGCGCGGAAATTTCAATGGTTACATCGATGGCGCATCGAAGCAGAAATGGCTTGAAGCTCACGGCGGCTCACATTGGGCAGTGTTTTACTCAGGCTATGGGGTGGCGCTGCAAAAGCGCTTCTTCGACCATTTCCTCAAGGATGAGGACAATGGCTGGGACAAGCTGCCGCCGGTGATGTTGAATATCCGCCATCCGGACGGGAAATTTGTAGCGCGTGAAGAGAACGAATGGCCGCTGAAACGCACGCAATGGACGAAGTTCTACCTCGATCTCGATGATCTGGCGCTTGCCGGCGAGCCGGTCGCGAAAACGACTACGCGAACTTATCCGACAATGGGCGATGGCCTCGACTTCTGGCTGCCGCCGCAAGGCCAAGCCATAGAAATCACCGGACCAATGGCGGCAAAGCTGTTCGTCTCGTCGAAGACCCAAGACGCCGATTTGTTTCTTATCGTGCGGCTATTCGATCCGGCTGGCGATGAAGTCACCTTCATGGGTTCCACCGATCCCAATACGCCGATTGCCAATGGTTGGCTACGCGCCTCACACCGAGCTCTCGATTCTGAGCGTAGCCGGCCTTACCGCCCCTATCATCCGCACGACCGCGTCCAAACCCTCACGCCCGGCGAAATTTACGAGTGCGACATTGAGATCGTCACATCGTGCATCGTCGTTCCGTCCGGCTGGCGGCTTTGTCTCTCGGTCCGCGGCAAGGACTATGAATATGGTGGCGAGCTCAGCGATTTCGCCAAAGAGTTCCACTACGGGACGCGCGGCACCGGGGGCATGACCCACACCGATCCCGACGATCGGCCGCCCGCGATTTTCGACAGCGAAATCACTCTTCATGCTGACCTGGGCCGTCAGCCGTTTTTGCTGTTGCCGATCATCCCGGCCTGAGGAATTGTTGGATTGGGACCGACGCGACGCGGTGAAATGACTGCCCAGCCGGTCGGATGTTTGGCGTGCCACAATTTGAAGAAACCCTTGGACAGCGCCTGCCGATGAGAAATCCCGATGGGGCCAATAGCCCAGCCGACCTCATTGCGGAGCATTTTGGTGCCGCCTAACGCCGAAGTAGGCATTGGTCGGCGTCAAACTGCCCTAAGCTGGTCTTTTTTTGCCTGATCGGAACAACCCCCTGATATCCTCGCTAATTAGATAAAGACACGGAAGCAGCAGCAACGTCAGTGGCGTTGCGAACAACAAGCCCCAGCCAAGCGCCAGAGCCATCGGCCCCATATAGGGGTCCGCTCCACCGATGCCGTAGGCCAAGGGCATCAGACCGACCACTGTTGAAACCGTCGTCAGCAAAACCGCACGCAGGCGGTCGGAAGTGCCCTTGGCAACCAGCTCGGCCATGGGCCTTTCCGGGAGCTGCTTGCGCAGCGTATTAACGTGATTGACCAGCACCAGGGCATCGTTCACGACGATCCCGGCCAGGCCGATGATACCGGTCATCGCCAGAAAACCCAGCGGCTCATCATGAACGGCGAAGCCGACAACGACGCCGAGAAAGCCGAATGGAATGGCGATCATGACAATGACCGGCTGCCAAAGCGAGTTGAACAACAGCACCAACAGGAAATAGATGCCAAGGATGGCAATGCCCATGATCAGGAAAAGCTCGTTCAGTGATTCTTCGCTTTCCTGCGCTTCGCCGCCAACGATCAGTTGCAGGCCCGGATAGTCGCGGCTGATATTGAAGCGTTGCAACACGGCCTTTGAAACGGCAAGCGGCGTCGTCACCTCCTGATCGACATCGCCGCTGATAGTGATCGAGCGGTCGCCTTTGAAATGGATGATATTGGCCGGGCCCGGCGCATCCTCGAAGGCTGCAACGAGACCCAGAGGTGTCAGATTGCCACGACTGTTTGGCAGCATGAGCTCCTTCAGAATTTCCGGATCCTGGCGAATCTCGTCTTGAAAGATCACGCGAAAATCAACGTCCTCATCGCCGTAGCGCACCGTGCCGACGACCTCGCCGTCATAGGCGATGCGGACATTACGCGCGATATCGGCGACGGATACGCCGATGCGCGCCAATAGTTCGTAGTTCGGCTTGATCTCGACCTGAGCCTTGCCCAGCTTATCGTCGCGATCAATGTCCTTGGTACCGTCAAGGGACTGCACGAAAGCGTAAATCTCGTCGGCAAGCGCCACGCGCTTTTGATTGTCACTCCCCACAACCTGCAACATGATCGGGCGGCCGACCGGTGGGCCTCCTGAATCGATCTCGAATTTGACACTGTCAAAGCCCTCCAGCCGGTCCGTCGCGACACGCAGCGCCTCGACGATCTCGTCGGCGGTGCGCTCGCGTTTGGCAAATGGCGTCAGCGCCACCAGGATGGCGGCATTGTTTTCGCGCAGGCTCGCGCCAATCTCGCCAAGCGTACCAATGCGGGTGATCGTCGAGGCGAGTTCGTCCTCGCCGAGTCCCGCGACCAGAGCCTCGATCCGCTCGGTCATGTCGGAGGTTGCCTGCAGCGAAGTGCCGCTCGGCGTTTCGACGAATATGATGAATCTGTCAGCGGTCGAAGACGGGAATAGGATGAAATCCATATAGGTCTTGGCATAGAGGCCGGCACCGGCCAGCACGCCGAGAAAGACCACGAATAGGAGATATCGCGCTCGGAGCAGAAATCTGAGTCGTGTCGCATACCAGTCGCGCATGCGGTCAAAGCGGCTATGCTTTGCACTACCCTTTGACGCTGGGCGCCGCCGTAGTCCCGCTGCCAAATGCGCCGGCAGGGCAAGGCCCGATTCGACCAGGGAAATCAGAAGCGCCAGGACGATGACCAGCGGAATCACATAGACGAATTTTCCGAGCATTCCCGGCATGAAGAACAGTGGCGCAAACACCACCAAGGTCGTCAGAATGGTCGTGACGACCGGGTTGAAGACCTCGGCGATCCCCTCGACGGCGGCGTCATAGGCACTGAGCCCTTCCTCGGCGCGCCGATGTATGTTTTCGGCAATGATGATGGCGTCATCGACGATAATACCGATAACCAGCACCATCGCCGTCATGGTGATGCTGTCGAGGAAGCCGCCGAACATAGGCAGTAGAAAAATGACGCCAAGCACGGTGACCGGAATACCGATCGCGGTCCAGAAGGCGACGCGGAAGCTCAGGAAGAAGCTGAGCACCAACACCACCAGCGCTAGGCCGATCAGGCCATTGGTCGCAACGATAAAAAACCGGTTGCGCACATAGGTCGAGCGGTCGTCGGAGATGAGGATCTCAACGCCGGCGGGCAGATAGGCGCGCTCCTCCTCGATGAACGCGGTGATACCCTCGACAGTACGGATGATGTCGGCGTTCTCGGCCTTGAAAGCGACGAAGGAAATCGCGGCGTGGCCATCGACCCGCGAGCGCACTTTCTCGGCTTCAAACCCGTCGGTGACAATGGCCATATCGCTAATCTTGATCAGCGGCCCGTCAAAGGTCGTCTTGACGATAACCTCGTTGACCTCCATCGGGTTGCGGAATTGCGCCAGTGTGACGATGTTTTTTTCGCTGGTATAGGATTCGAATGAACCGCCGCTGGCGCGCACATTGCGGTTCTGGATGGCGGCAACGACTTCATTGAGCGACACGCGCCAATCGCGCAGCGATTCCGGCGACAGCGCGACCTGAATCTCGCGCGCCAGATAGCCGAACTCCTCGACCCGCGATACACCGATCTGGTTTTCGAGTTTCTTTCGGAAATTCCGTGCGATCTCTCGCAACTCGATATAGGGCAGATCGCCGGTGATACCGATTTCGATCATCGGGAAGGTCGAGGTGCTCAACTCCTCGACCAACGGCGATTCCGTAACCTCGGCCGGCAGATCGGTGACGCGGGCGACAGCCTCGCGAATTTCTCGGACAACCTTTTCTTCGTCATTGACGTTCGGATCGAGAACGATGTGGATCGTGGACGCGCTCTCCATCGACCAGGATTGAGAGCGCTTGATGCCGGTGACTTCCTTAATCTCCTTTTCGATCCTGTTGGTGACCGATAATTCGACATCCTCCGGCGAGGCACCGGGATATTGCGTCATGATGAGAAGTTCGCCGAACTCGACGGCGGGAAAATTATCGCGCTTGATATTGAGCAGCGTGCTGGCGCCGAGCAGGACAATCATCAGTGTGATGAGATGAGCGAGCAGCGATCGTTCGACAAAGAAGCGAAAGAATGATTTCACAAGTGTCGCCCTCTTGTTGCGCGAGATCTGGCTCAGTCTATCGAAGTTTCACGCCCATGGGGCCACAGAAGCTCATGAGATCCCTGACACGATTTACGCAATGATGCCGGCTTGCCTCAAGGCTCACGCAGATCCGCCTTCATCGCCTCATATGGCGATATCAAAACGGCTAGTCCCAACCGCCGGGCACGCGCTCGACCGGATTGGCAATGCGCCCGTTCACGCGCTTGAGCGCGGCGATACGCTTCATCTCGTCATCGGTCAGTTCGAAATCGAACACGTCAATATTGTCGACGATGCGCTGTGGATTCGAGGAGTGCGGAATGGCGGCGACGTTTTCCTGGATCAGCCAGCGCAATGCGATTTGCGCGATGGTTCGCCCACGGGTCTTGGCAATTTCGCCAAGCAGCGGATCGCTGAACAGCCGTCCGCGCCCCAACGGACAATAGGCGATGTAGACAAGACCATGCCGGCGCACCGCGGCCAGGAGCTTCGACTGATCGAGATAGGGATGATATTCCGCCTGCAATGCGACCAGCGGTTCGGGGCAGAGTTCGATCGCCTGATCGAGCAGCGCCGTGGTGAAGTTTGCGACCCCGATATGCCGCGCCAGCCCCTGCCGCTTGGCCTTGGCCAGCGCCGGCATCACTTCACTGAGCGCAATATCGGGATTGGGCCAGTGGACGAGCAATAGATCGATGTAATCAACCTTGAGCGCGGCAAGGCTTTGGTCCACCGATCTGGCAAAGTCTTCGGCGCGCAGATTTTCATGCGAGACCTTGGTGGTGAGAAAGATATCCTGCCTCGGCACCTGTGAGACTTGCATTGCCTCACCGACGGCCGGCTCGGAACCGTATTTCCGGGCGGTGTCGATATGGCGATAGCCGGCCTTGAGCGCTGCGACTACGGCGTCGGCCTCAAAGCCACCCGTCATCGTCGAAGTACCGAAGCCGAGTATCGGTATACTCGCACCATGCGCCGAAAGAGTTTTATTTGCGGGAGTGGTCATCGATCGATCCATTAATCAAGGCTCACCAGGGTGGGTCCGAATAGACTTTATACCTTGTGACCTCGCAGCCCAACAAAAAGCGCTTTAACCGGGCATGACGACCGATCTGCAATACCGGCCAGTCCGTCTGATACCAATTACCAGGAAATACAAGGCGATCCGATGCGGCTTCCGCAGGATTTTTAGAACCCGGTTATTGCGTAGCCAATAGCGTAGTTTCAATTTGGCCGGTCGCAGCCATCGCGTGGTGATGGTGTCGAACCACCACATATGGAGCTTTCGGAAGGCTGGACGCAGGAACGGTATCCAGAGCGGCAGAATATAAATCCCAAAACCGAAGACACCGACCGCAATCAAGCTGCCGGTAAAAATTCCCCACCGAAGCCAGAAAGGCAGATTACTCCATCGGTCGAATTGATCTTTGATGAAGTCGCCGACGAGGGTCAGCTTGCTCTTGAAAATTCCGAACAGCCTGACCCCGAGAATGGTCACCAGGCTTTTCGTGATGATCCGCCAAAACGGCGACATGACCTGGCGAAGCACATAGATTTTCGCCAGGACCTTGAATGACAACAGCCAGTGCCAGCCAATCAGCAGCATTTTATATAGGATGATTACCAGATCGAATTGGATCAGAAGACCGATACCGAAAGCCAAGACGATCAAAGCGCCGGCGAACCGAACTAGGAGTATCATCCGGACGGCACCGTTTTATTCGGATGAGGCTTCGAACAATTCAATCCCTGAACCTTTTATTTGCGGCTTCATTTCCCTCGACCCACGGACCACAAATTCGTACCGCTGAAATCCGGCGGTAGTACGATTTGTCGCGACCGGGCGATCGCACACGTTTACGCTGCACCAACTTGTCTCGTCGACAGTTTCGAGTCACCTTTGCATCACTGCACGGTTCCCAATCGGGACGCTAAGGAGAGAGTTTATGACCCAACGCATTTCCGGCCTCAAGGACGAGGAGGCTGACGTTCTCGGCCGCGAAATCATCGACTCCTGTACCCACCTTCTCGGTCGTGCCGCGAATTCGACCCGGATTCTCGCCAAGCACAGCCCCTATGTATCGCGCTGGTTCCTCGGCTTTGTCGCGGCATTGCGCCAGCCCGACCTTGGCGCCAGCACCGAGCCGCGCTTACGGTCGCTTGCCACGATCAAGACCTCGATGATCAACGAGTGTGAGTACTGCACGTCGCACACCTCGCTCTATGGCGAGGCGCTTGGACTTACGAAAGCGGAGCTTGAAGAGATGAAAGGCGACGCGTGGAAAACCAGCCCGAGTTTTTCTGAACGCGACAAAGCCGCGATTGCTTGGTCGGAAGCGATGACGCTCAATACAGCCAAGCAGGACGCCGCCCTTTGGGCCGACATGAAGCTCTTGTTCAGCGAATCCGAGATTGTCGAGATTTCGATGTGCTGTGGCCTGTTCAATCTGCTCAACCGCTTCAACGATAGCCTCTGGGTCGATCTCGAGCCGGAGGATTTCAATCGCCGCCAGGGCCGCGCTATTGCCGGCGTTTCGATTGAGGATCTCGAGGCCTATGCCGGTCGTTTTTCGGGCGTTGGCGACGCCTCAAGGCGCCAGGCGGCGGAGTAAAATCCGATAGGCGCTCGTGTTCGTCGATTGTAGAGGTGGTCGGCGGGAGCCTCAACCCGGCAATCTACCTCCTGCCATGACGGTCCGGTTGACCAGCGCCTACCTTCCCCTGGCCAAGCTATTCGGACGACAATGAACGAAGTTCGAAGGAAGCGAAATTCATGTCGACATCGTGGGTGGTTCTCGTAATCCTGGCCGCAATCGCGGTCTATGCGGTGCTTCTCTTCAACAGGCTGGTGAAAACGCGGCAAATGGCCAAAGAGGGCTGGAGCGGTATCGACGTTCAGCTCAAACGCCGTGCCGACCTCGTGCCCAATTTGGTCGAGACGGTGAAAGGCTACGCCGCTCATGAAAGCGCATTGTTCGAAGAGATTGCCAGACTGAGATCGGAGGTCGGTCGCCTCGATTCCGGCGACGTTACCCACCGCGGACAACTGGAAGGATTATTGTCGGGCGTGCTCGGGCGCTTGCTTGCACTCGCGGAAGCATATCCGGATCTCAAGGCAAGCGACAATTTTCTCGATTTGCAAGCGAGCTTGGTGGAGATCGAGGACGAGATCCAGATGTCGCGACGCTATTACAATGGTGCTGCGCGCAATTTGAATGTGATAGCGCAATCCTTCCCGAGCAATCTGATCGCGCGGATATTCTCCTTTGACAGCCGTGAGTATTTCGAAATCGACGCGGTAGACCGCAAGGTTCCGGAGGTATCGATCGGTGGATAGCGTTATCCTGTTAAAGCCGACGAATTGGAGCTCGCAAGCAAGATCCAAATTGGTTGCGATTATTTGTTCGATATTGATCAGCCTCTGTTTCGTTAGTTCGATCGATGCAGCGGAACAGATTCTCGCCTTCGACTCGAAAATCACCGTTCGCGGAGACGGTATCCTCGACGTAACAGAGACAATCCGCGTTCGTGCCGAGGGCAATCAGATAAAGAGAGGGATTTTTCGCGATTTTCCGCTAACCTTCCATGACGAGGCCGGAAAGCGTCACCGGGTCGAGTTTCGCTTGCGTAGCGTATCTAGAGACGGTCAACCTGAACCCTATCACACCGCCAGTAGCGGCAACGGCATTCGCATCTATATCGGCGAGGAGGACGTCTTCTTGCGGCCCGACATTTACATATATGATATCCGCTACGAGACCAGCCGCCAAATACAGTTTTTACCTGATCAGACCGAACTTTTTTGGAACGTTACCGGTAATGATTGGGCATTCCCGATTCTTTCGGCGACTGCGTTGGTCACTCTTCCTGATAACCGCGCGCCCGAGCGATGGACCGCTTACACCGGTGAGCTCGGCGAGACGGGTGAGGATTTCACCGGCCGCGTCCTCGGTAACAACGCACTTGCCGTTGCCACATCCCGTATATTGAAGCCAGACGAGGGCCTCTCGGTCGTCGTCGAAATTCCACCTGGCTTGGTTGCTCCACCAAGTGGAACCACGGTGCTCTATCATTGGTACCTCGATAACTTGAGATTCATACTTGGCGGCTTCGGCTTTCTTGGCGTGTTTGCGTTTTATGTCGGCGCCTGGCGAGCTGTCGGGCGCGACCCGCCAAAAGGAACGATTATTCCACTGTTCCACCCGCCGGACGCAATATCGCCGGCCCTGGCTGGCTATATCCGTAATTGGGGTTGGCGCGGCACCTGGCGCGACTTTACCGCCGCGGCAATTTCGCTTGCCGTCAAAGGTTATCTGATCTTTGACGATTCCACTGGAACGATCGTTCTCACCCGAGCGCAGAATTCGGGCGGACCTCCAACAACGGATTTACCACCTGGCGAACGAGCGATCTTCGATTGGGTAAGCAGTCACAACGGTCTGGTTACGATCGACAAACCCTATGGCAAGAGCATCGGTAAGGCACTGAAAAGCTTCAAATCTAAAATCGAAGGCGAAAACCAGCACCGATTCTTCAAACAGAATATCGGCTATTTTGTCATCGGCATCGTGATGACGGTTGTCGCACTGGTGCTCGTTCTTGCCTTTGGCGAATTGAGCGAAAACCAAATTGTTCTACTAATCTTCATCGGTTTCTTCGGCACATTCGCGGGAACTCTCATTGCACGGTTTATCCGAGCGACTTTCGGCGACCATAGTGTTCGAACATTCGTGTTTTCGATAATCATTTTTGTCGCCGTTAAAGTGCTCTCCGGTATTTTTGTAACGACGTTTGGCACATATTTTTGGTCTTTTTCTGAAGATTTCTCCACCGCGCTGTTTACGATCTTTCTTGAGGCTGGCTTCCCCTTCGTCCTTGTCGGCGGGTTTGCCACGATGAACGGGGTCTTTTTCTACTTGCTAAGGGCACCGACGGCAGCCGGACGCATCGTTATGGATGAGATAGAAGGGCTTGAGCTCTACATTCGTACCGCTGAGACGGCACGGTTCAACGCCGTTGGCGCACCGGATTTCACAACCGATCATTTCGAACAGCTCTTACCTTATGCGATCGCGCTTGATGCGGAAGAACCATGGTCCGATGCCTTCGCCGACGCATTTGCCCGCGCCCATATCGGCGAGACGGCGGAGACTTCTTATAGACCGTTGTGGCACGGCGGACGCGGTTGGAGCGAAGATGGGTTCGCTCGTTCAATTTCATCTTCGGTATCCGCCGCTCAGGGATATTTCTCAAGCGCGGTACCGGCGCGCTCATCATCGTCCGGATTTTCCGGTGGTGGCGGTTCCGGTGGAGGTGGCGGTGGCGGCGGAGGTGGCGGCTGGTGAACCGCCCGGCGGTAGCTATTGTAATTCGGCTCGAGAAGCAGAGGGGTGATTGTGCCGCTGGATTCGGACAAACTTAATCTTACAGCGGCGGAAGCGGCCGTTCTTGCCGGGAGTGGTTTGCAGCGCATTGGCTTTTGCGCCGAGGAGGCGCGGACCATAGCCGCTCATCTTGTCGAAGCCGAACTGATGGGATATCCCGCGTTCGGCTTGACGCGCGTGCTGACGATCGCCGAGCATCCGCGTACGAAGGACGAACGAAAACCGATTGAAGTCACGCACGAAACGCCGGTATCGGCGCGTATCGATTGCGGCAATCATGTTGGGATGTATGCGATCGAGCGTGTTGCTGAAATCGCCATCGCCAAGGCCGGTGCCACAGGCTTTGCGCTGGTCGGCGCCCATAACAGTTTTCTCAGCGGCAGAAATGCCTACTATCTCGATCTCATCGCGCGTGCCGGCTTTGTCGGCGTCCATATGGCGTCGAGCCCACCGGTCGTCGCTCCGTTGGGCGGTGCTGCCCCGGCATTCGGTACCAATCCCATTGGAATCGGTATTCCGCGTCGACCGGACCCGATTGTCTTTGATATCGGCACTGCGGCGACCAATCATGGTGACCTCGTGCTTGCATCGCGGCTTGGGCATGAGTTGCCTGAAGGCATGGCGATTGATGCCGAGGGACGGCCAACCCGCGATCCGGTGGCGGCGCTCGCCGGCGCAATCCTGCCCTTCGCCGGGCACAAGGGGTATGGTCTATCGTTTGCGATACAAGCGCTCGGTCTGCTCGGTGGTGCCGCAGTGACGCGCGGTTCGGTGCAAGATTTTGGATTTCTCTTTGTCGTATTCAGCCCCGATTTGCTCATGCCGGCAGCCGATTTCGACAACCATCTGAACGATTTAATTACGCAGGTGAAAGCGACGCCACGCCAACCGGGTGTCGAGAGCATACGTATTCCCTCCGAGCGTTCTTACGCTGAGCGCGCGCGCCGGCGAGCACAAGGTTTCGAATTGCAGCGCGTGATTTACGAGAGGATCAAGGCGCTCTGAGAATAACGACAACTCGTCGGAAGCGAGTGTCACGAGCTTGTCGCAATCCTCGGATTGTCGCCCGATGGTCGCCTTGATCGTCCCAAGCATGTAATAGATATTGGCGGCCTATTCTCGACTAACGCACGCAGGCCGGCAATTCGGAATTTTTCTGGGAGAAAGCTTGATGAGTGGGATGCGCCTTTGGGGCCGGGCTACGTCCGGCAACGTTCAAAAGCCTATGTGGCTTCTCGCTGAGCTTGGGCTCGAGCATGAGCGCATTGATGTCGGTGGTGAATTCGGCAGGACCAAGACGCCTGAATATCTGGCGATGAATCCAAACAGCCGGGTTCCGACACTTGAGGATGGCGATACAATCATCTGGGAGTCGAATACCATCGTTCGCTATCTTGCTGCACGTTACGGCGGGGCGCGGTTCTGGAGCGACGATCCGGCGCGGCGCGCGGCCGCCGAAATGTGGATGGACTGGGCCCTCACGACGATGGGTCCCGAAGTTACAGGATTGTTCCACGCCTCAGTCCGCACACCTGAGAAGGACCAGGATCCAGCCAAGATAGACGCACGGGCCAAGGGCGCGGTTAGAGTGCTGACCATCCTTGAGAATCACCTGGCAAAATCCGATTGGGTTGCCGGCGACGAATTGACAATTGGCGACATCCCGATTGGTACGCAGCTCTACCGCTATTTCGATCGCGATAACGAGCGTCCGCCTCTGCCCAGAGTTGAGGCATACTACGCGCGAATGTGCGCGCGCCAAGCCTATCGCGACACTGTCATGACATCCTATGAAAGCATGATCGGTGTGCTTCCTTACAGTCAAGTTTAGTAACCGGGAAGTTTCCTGAGAACGCGTACAAACCAACTTTGATATAAACCAACCTTGCCGCGCTGTGACGGCAAAAATCGATACCGCCGTGACAGACCGGCGTATACAATTTCAAGGAACAATTGACCAAGGGGATTTCACATGGCCAAGAAAATTCATCTGATCAGCTCGGTGACCTGCCCATGGGTGCAGCGTTCGGCAATTACACTACGAATTAAGGACGTCGATTGCGACGTCACCTACATAAATTTGCGAGAAAAGCCCGATTGGTTTCTCAAACTCTCGCCGCATGGCAAGGTCCCTGTATTGAAAGTCGATGAACAAGTGCTGTTTGAATCGAATGCGATTCTCGAATATCTCGACGAGTCCTATGAGCCGCGCCTTCACCCCACCGACCCGATAAAGCGGGCGCGCAACCGCGCATGGAACGAATTCATCCGTGACTTCTCCTCGGCGCTCACGTCAATGATTTACGCGAAGTCCAAGGACGCATTGGCGCAAGCCATTGAAGACGCGCCGGCCCGCATCGGACGTGTCGAGGAAGCGATCGCCAATGAGCGTCACGGCGACGGCCCCTATTTCAACGGCGACACGCTTTGTCTGGTCGATGCCACTTACGGTCCGTTTTTCCAGCGTTTTGCTATCGCCGAATCTGTCCTAAAAACCGGTGTTCTAAAGAAATTTCCGCTGATTCAATCCTGGTCGGACGCGCTATTGGCCAATGACTCTATCGTTGGCGCCGTCGCACCCAACTTCGCCGAGGAGTACCGGGCGAACCTGGTCCGCCGCGGCGCCTATGCCGCAACCCTGATGCAACCTGCACCCGCTGTCGCGTGAGGAGGCGAACAAGTTGGGGACGCCATCATGGGTAAGACAATGGAACTTACCGCGAGCGACGGGCATAGGTTCAAGGCTTATCGCGCCGAACCCACGGGTACGGCGAAGGGAGCCATTGTCGTCATCCAAGAGATATTTGGTGTCAACGATCACATCCGATCAGTATGCGACCGGGTTGCCGAGTTGGGCTATGTTTCCATTGCCCCGGCGCTGTTTGATCGTTTCAAGCGCGATTTCGAGTCCGGCTACGCGCCGGAGGAGATTACCTATTGCCGGAGCCTGCTTGGCAATGTCGATTGGGACGCCTTCATGCGCGATGTCGATGCGGCTCGCGCCGAAATCGACGGCAATGGCAAGACCGGCATTGTCGGCTTCTGTATGGGCGGAAGCGTTTCGTTCCTTTCAGCCTGCAGACTTGCGGGTCTATCGGCGGCGGTGTGCTATTATGGCGGACGCATCGTCGATTTCGCCGACGAGGTGCCGAGCTGTCCGACCCAGATGCATTTTGGCGAGGAAGATGCCGCGATCCCGATGAGCGATGTCGCCGCCATTAGAACGCGACGGCCGGATTGCGACATCTATTCCTATCAAGGCGCCGGCCACGGTTTTCATTGCGATGAGCGCGGCAGTTTCCACCCTGAAGCGGCAAAACTCGCCTGGCAGCGGACGAGCGCTTGGCTGGCTAACTCTATCGGCTAGGCAATCCGGGAAATTTGCCGAGTTGGCGGGCAAAACAATTCTTTAAAGCACCGATGTAGCTGCGGCGCACGATCCAGCGAAACCGTCGAGACCGGCATTCGCTGGATCGGGTTTGGTTCAGGCGAGCAGCTCCGCCGCCTCTCCGCAGCGTCGGGCGGCGACCCGTAGCGTAAACACCAGACCGCCGAATAGTAAGACAAACGCAATGGGGATCATCAGCCCCATCAGTGTGACAAGCGAGGCAGTCAATTGTACGCCCAAAAGAATGAACAATAGGGGCGCGCAACAGGCGCTGCCGGCCAGAAGACCCGGCAGGCCTGCGAATATTCCCGCCGCCGGACTTAAGCCGCACGATACAGCACATTTACGTGCGATGCCGACCAGCGCTATCTGGGCTCCGGTGAGCAGGCCGAGAACAGCACCGATAGCGATGTTCACCGGCGACAGCAGCCAAATGAAATAGGGGCCCTGCAGAACCGCTATGGCCTCAAACTGGAACGGGACCCTTTGGCGGAAGACAACGTCCTGCCAATTTGACAGGCCGGACGACGAGATTGGCCGCGCAGTGCTGTCAATCGAGAGATCGGCCACTGCGAACTGAAACACCAGAAGGTAGATCAGCGCGATACCCGACGCAAAGGCCAAGCTTGCCGGGTCAGTGAGCAGACGCCTGAGAATATCAGCCATGAACTTTGGTCTCCGGATAAAACGCCGTCATTGCGAACCACATAGCCTGAAAAGCATCGATTGGCTCAAGCGCCTCGCCACCCGACCACGACACGTCATACGCGCTGGCGCCATTGATCGTCGGCGAGGCACTCGTCTTTCCTCGAAAGATGTAACCGGTGTCGAGACGTTCATCGTAAATCGAGGTGAAGACTTCGCCGTTCACTTCCGTTTCCAGACGATTTTCCTCCCTAAGACTATCCAAGTTAAAGGCAACCGAGGCATTTGGCGTGCGGGCGCTGACAAAAACCGTCTTTTGCGGATACCGATCATCGTCATTCATCAATGGGAACAATGTGCTGCTTTGCGGCACATAGTAGCCTGACACGGCATTGTAGGCGCCATAGGGATCAACGCCGTAATTGCGGAAAAATCCGGTCTCTGTGGATAGCACTTCGGTGTTGGGAAACGCCGCCTTCCACCGTGCCCAGGTGGTCCAGACAATTGGCCGTTCGACGAGTGCCTGGCCGATATGCGGGCCCTTGATGCCGACAGCGAGAACCTGCGGGAACCAAGTGTCGGTATCGCGGTCAAACATAATCAGATTGCTGTTCACCAATCGACCGGACACACCAAACTCGGTTTGTCCGCGCTCAAAGGCAATAGCCGTCCCGGTCAGCGGACAATATGTAACCGCCAAGCCGACGCCGCCAACGACGTCATTGACGATCTCGTGCCACACCAGTATCCGCTGCGGATAAGCTCGGGCAACGCCGTTCTCGACAAGACCGAAGACGATATCGCCATCATCGAGAAAATCATTGGTATCCTCGACGTTCCAGAACTTTGGATCGTCGATCGAGGGAATCCCGTCCTTGCCGGGCCCGCCCGACAACATCGCGGCAGTATAGTCTTGCGGAGCTCCCGGAATCAGGCGCCCCTGTGGGAGGATTGGATAGGGTGCGGCGGACTGGGCCCTAGCCGCGGTCGTTGCCAACGGCAGACCCGCCAGGGCCGTCCACGTTGCCAGACCGGCCGCGCCTTGGAAGACCGCCCGGCGTGTCATATTCGTGTAAGCCATTTTCAACTCCATATTGGTTTAGGACTGTGTTGGTGAGAATTTCGGCAGGTCGCAGCGGCCAGGGCCTCCGCAACCGAGCAACTTGCATCTCGACTTGTATCGCCGGCTCAAAACCGAGGTAACCGCCCAAATAACGGTTGGAATATCCAGGCGTTCCGTGACAAATCGGCATTTGAGATACCCTTTATTGACCAGGACGAAACCGAGATTCAGCCAGCTGTTCATGTCGTAATGTCAAATAAGCATAGAGGATGTTACGACCAACAGTCTTCACGACAAGATGTGTGGCGCGTGATGTGTCCGACAGCGGCAACGGCAACGCCCCATCAATTGACTCATCAGACAAAAAATTGTCTTTGGTAATTCAGTATCCGGCGAGCAAATGGCGCGCCAAAAAAGATGGAGGATGAGCATGCGTAAGCTACTACTCGCGCTTTCAATCGCGGCACTGTCGACGCCGGCCATCGCCACCGACATTACTATTGCGGTGACGGCGATTGTCGAGCATCCAGCACTCGATGCGGCCCGCGACGGCGTCAAGGAAGGCCTCGCCGCCGCCGGGTACACCGAGGGCGACAAGATCGATTTCGTTTATCAATCGGCACAGGGACAACCAGCAACCGCGGCGCAGATCGCGCGCAAGTTCGTTGGAGACGAGGTTACGGTCATCGTGCCGATTTCAACGCCGTCAGCCCAAGCCGCCGCGGCAGCCACCAAGGATATTCCAATCGTATTCACCGCGGTCACCGATCCACTCGGCGCGCAGCTCGTCTCCTCTCTCGAAAAGCCCGGAGGCAACATTACCGGCCTGTCCGACCTGTCGCCGTTGCAGGATCACATCGACCTGATGAAGGAGATCATGTCGGACATCGAGAAAGTCGGTGTAATCTTCAATCCAGGTGAGCCGAACTCAGTGTCACTGGTTACCGTCCTCAAGGAGCTCGCTGGTCCGTCTGGACTGACGATCATCGAATCGCCGGCGACCAAATCAGCCGACGTCCAGCAAGCAGCGCGCGCGCTGGTCGGCAAGGTAGACGCGATCTACATTCCAACCGACAATACGGTCGTCTCAGCGCTGGAGGGAGTCGTCGCTGTCGCCGAAGAAAACAGCGTTCCGCTCTTTGCAAGCGACACCGATAGCGTCAAACGCGGTGCCATCGCCACGATCGGATTCGATTATAGGGATATCGGCTTGCAGACCGCCGAGGTCATTGTACGAGTCTTGAATGGCGACAATCCGGGTGACATCGAAGTCGTCAACGCGGTCGGCACCGATCTCTTCGTGAATCCTGGTGCCGCAGCAAAGATGGGTATCAGCATCCCGGAAGCCATTGTCGCTCGCGCCAACACCGTGGTTGAGTAGTTCATCGAGAAAATAGAAGGGGTTGGAATTTCCAATCCCTTCACCCGCAAAGGCGATCGTCGCGGTTCGTCGAGTGCCTGCGCACCTAATCTCGCTTCTCGGTAAAGTTGGAAGTTCGAGGATGTGCCTCGGTAATTGGCAAGGCCAGATCGTTCTAACCAGAAGGAACGACGCGGGGGGCTCGTGAGCGCAATTGCCTTTTTCGGAGCGGTCGAAATTGGGCTCGTCTTTGCCTTCGTTGGCCTCGGCGTCTTTCTTTCGTTTCGTATCCTCGATTTTCCCGACCTAACGGTCGACGGCTCGTTCCCATTGGGTGCGGCAGTCTGCGCGGTGTTGATCCTGGCTGGCGTCGATCCTTGGCTAGCGACGGGGGCCGCAATGTTGGCGGCCGCCAGCGCCGGTCTCGTTACGGCATTTCTCAACGTTCGCTTCAAAATCCTTCATTTGCTTGCCTCAATTCTGACCATGATCGCGCTGTTCTCGATCAATCTCAGAATCATGGGTCGCCCGAACGTCGCGATCCTCGCCAACGACACGGTGCTCACCCCATTCTACAATCTGGGACTCGGTTCCTATCTTGTTCGACCGTTGTTCCTCGCCGTTCTTGTTGTTGTGGTCGGACTCCTCCTCGCCCGGTTTCTTGCAACCGATTTTGGCCTGGCCATGCGTGCCACCGGTGCCAACCCTTCGATGGCTCGCGCGCAGGGAATATCGACCAATTTATACATCTATACCGGCATGGCCCTGTCGAACGGCCTTGTCGGCCTGGCAGGCGCGTTATTCGCGCAAACCAATGGCTTCGCCGACGTCACCTCCGGCGTCGGGACGATTGTCGTTGGACTTGCCGCCGTTATTATCGGCGAGACAATCTTGCGCTTCCGCGCCCTGTGGATTGTGCTCGCGGGCTGCATCTTCGGATCAATCGTCTACCGCGTCGCTATCCAGTTCGCCCTGACATCCGATGTCGTTGGTCTGCGGCCATCCGACCTTAATCTAGCGACAGCAATCCTCGTCGCGCTGGCGCTCATCCTGCCGCGACTGCGCAAGGGCGGGGCACCGGTATGATCCGCTTGGAGAATCTCGCCGTCACGTTCGCTAAAGGCACGTCTTTGGAGAAGCGCGCGCTCGATGGGATCGACTTTGCCGTCGAAGATGGCGAATTCGTTAGCCTGATTGGCTCGAATGGCGCCGGCAAGTCGACGTTGCTTTCGGCAATTGCCGGCGATGTGGCGCCGATCTCCGGGCAAATCTTCATCGACAATAAGGACGTGACCCGTCAGTCTATCGCGCAGCGCTCGGCGCAAGTGGCCCGCGTCTTTCAAAATCCACTTGCGGGAAGCTGTGGCCAGTTGACGATTGAGGAGAACCTCGCACTGGCTCTTGCCCGCGGAAGGTTTCGCGGATTCGGAAACGCATTGACAAGCGCCCGTAGAACCATATTCGCTGAACGCCTGGCCGCACTCGGTCTCGGCCTCGAGCGCCGGATGCAGGACCGCATGGCATTGCTCTCCGGCGGCCAACGTCAGGCGCTTGCCCTGGTCATGGCAACTTTGGCGAAATCGAGCGTTCTCCTTCTCGACGAGCACACCGCGGCGCTCGATCCCGGCATGGCGGAGTTTGTCGTTGATTTGACCAGTCGCACCGTTTCTGAGCATCAGATGACCACGCTGATGGTCACTCATTCCATGCGCCAGGCATTGGATCTCGGCACTCGCACCATCATGCTGCACGAAGGCAAAGTCGTGCTCGACGTCAAAGGCGATGAGCGCGCGAACCTCACCGTCGACGATCTCGTCGAGATGTTCCGCCAGCGGCGCGGCCAGAAATTGGACGATGACGCCCTGTTGATTGGCTAGATGTGGTCATTGCGCTTGAAAAGGGTTTTGGGCTGCCGTCACAGAGAGCGCGGAGAATTCACTGACCGAAACATAATACATCGGTTTCCGGTGCGGAACATTGCCATCCAGCGCTTGCCGCAATGCCAGCGGACCGTCTAACATCAACGAGATGACAATCTAAATTGTCCTATTCGACGACACCGGATTTCCGAAAACCTGGCAACAGAAAATTAGATGGCAAACTTCGAAACTCTTTTCGCCCGAAATAAAATTTGGGCCGCGCGCATCAAGGAAATCAATCCGGATTTCTTTCAGAACCTGTCGCTTCAGCAGCGCCCACAATATCTGTGGATCGGATGCGCCGACAGCCGCGTGCCGGCAAATCAGATCATCGACTTGCCGCCGGGCGAGGTTTTTGTCCACCGCAACCTTGCCAATGTAGTGGTCCCCTCGGACCTGAATTGCCTGTCGGTGATCCAATATGCGGTCGAGGTCCTGGAAATCAAACATATCATCGTTTGCGGCCACTATGGCTGCGGCGGGGTCAAGGCGGCGTTGTCCGGCGAAAGTCACGGTCTGATCGACAACTGGCTCCGGCATATTCGCAACGTAAAGCGCTTGAACGCCGACGCTTTCGAGAACCTCGTCGATAAAGAGGAGACGGTCGATAAATTGTGCGAACTCAACGTCATCGAGCAGGTGCACAATGTTTGTGAGACGACGATTGTTCGCGATGCCTGGTTGCGCGGTATCGACCTCCACGTCGATGGCTGGGTCTACAGTATCAAGAATGGAGTTCTGAAAAGTCTGTGTTCACGCGGCCCCGGAACACGTGAGCAGGATCCTGGCCTTGTCGACCTGACAGCGGACCTCGAAAAAACAGCGGACGGCTAGTGTTTGTCCGCCTCCACCACCTGTTCATCACGCGTGGGTTTTGCTGATTGTCGTTGGAGCGCGGTTGCTTGCTATTGGGTTTCTCAACGAGTTTCTAAAACTCCGTGTTCCTCTCGTATGAATTCATGATGGTTTCGGTGTCGATCGCGTTGTCGTCAACGCCGGCACCAGGAAAACAGATCCGACAATTGCCAACGCCCACAATATCGTGGACACGCTGAGGCCTGAATCGAAAGCCAGCCCTATTACGAACGGCGACAATCCCGACATGAAGACCATAAACATGACGGCAGCGCTGCGAATAGCGCCGAGCGAGGCAACGCCAAACACTTCCGCCCAGATGGCGGTCATTGTGGTTCTCGACATGCCGCCGCCAAATCCCATTAACGCGAATCCCATCGGCAACGCCCAAAACGTGTCGAAATAAGCCATCAGGGCAATGCCGGTGAGCATTGGCATGTAAACAAAGGGCAAAAGTCTCCGCGCCGTAATCCGGTCGATCAAATGTCCTGAGAGGAAAAGACCAGCCACCGAGGTGATCGCGATCACCGGGAAGCTGGCGGCAATGACACCGGCGCTCCAGCCTTTTTCGGCGGCGATGGTTGTAATGTGAAACATGATCCCGGTCATGTGAAACGGGAAAATCGCCAGCGTCGGCAATATTGTCAGCACGTAGCGCGAGCGCAGCAGCATCGCCAAGCCGGCAATCACCTTACGCCGCGCCCCTTCCGGTTTGGTCATGCCGGGCGGCGCGCGTTTGAAGGTTCTGAGGAGCCACTGGGTCAACGGGAAGATGATCAGCAGCGCGATGGTGCCCATCCCCACATAGGTCGCTTGCCACCCGATCGCCGCAATACCGGCGATCACCAATGGCGGGAACACAATCTCGGATAGAGGTGTGCCAAGCGCGGTAATGCTGAGCGCGCGACCGCGCTCGGCGCTGAATGTGCGGGCCGTCGCGGTCGTCTCGACATGCATCATCAATCCCTGCCCGGTCAGGCGTAAGAGATAGAACGCCACGAACAGCGTCAGCGGCCCTCTTGCCAGCGCCGTGACGAAGCAGGCGAGGACCAGCCCAAGAACGACGGCGGCGCTGAAATGAACCAGACGGATATGATCGATCCAATGTCCGACAAGAATTAGCGTCGCCGCCGATGTCAGTGTCGCGGCCAGATAAACGGCGCCAATTTCGGCCGACCCGATGCCCAGGGTCGCGGCGATCGCGGCGACGAAAAGGCCGATGACATAGGTTTGACCCGGCGCCGAATAAAATGAATGCAGCGCGCCAAACAAGAGCGGTCGAGGGTTGTGCCTGACAAAGGCAAGCAATGACATGGGTGAGAATCCGCAGGAGAGTTGGGGTAATCATAGCCGGATCGTCGACGGCAAAGATAGCTCAACAGTGTCCTCGCAAGGAGAGGATGGCTAGCCGCCAAGTTGGGCGCTCGCGCGCGACGGATCGGGCGCGCCTGTCCGGCCGATCAGCACGTTGGACAGTCCAGTAGTTTAATATGGGCTATAAAGAATGGGCCTAGCCAGAGCCTGATAGATCGATCAAGCTGCCAGTCTTGGTGCTTGTGGGATTGGCAGAGTTAGAATACTTGCCGATCCCATGGTCTTGAATTTGAATGCCTTGATGCTGGAAGGAAAAGACTGTGAATAAGAATGTTCTAGATTTTGCCGGGCAATCTGTGATCGTAACCGGTGCTGCTACCGGTATTGGTGAAGCATGCACGCGTCTGTTTGCTCAACGCGGGGCTGTCGTGACCCTGATGGATATAGATCGCGACGGGGCGGAGCGGGTCGCCAAGGATGTGCGATCGGATGGTGGCGAAGCTCATGTCTCGGTCGTCGATCTGACTGACTGGGACGCAACGAAAACAGCGGTCGAGACAGCGCATGCACAGGTCGGACGGTTGGATATCCTGGTGCACAGCGCCGGCGGATTTCCAAAGTATATCAGCTTGATGGATTGCCCGGTCGAGGCTTGGGATCAGGTCATCGATTCAAACCTGAAATCCTTGTTCTATCTTCTCAAGGCTTCGTCACCACTGATGATTGCCGCAAATTATGGGAGGATCGTGGCGCTTGCCAGTATGGCCGTCCGCGGTTCGTCAATCATAAGCGGCCCGCACTATGGCGCCGCCAAGGCGGGCGAAATCGGGCTTATACAGCAATCAGCGCGGGCGCTCGGGCCGCATGGCATCACCGCCAATATCGTCGCCCCTGGCGCGGTCAAAACGCCACGCACAAACGCTATGCGTACCCCCGAGGCAACCGCCCGCATCGAGGCAAATACGCCGGCGCGAAGGCTTTCCGAGCCAGACGATATTGCCTGGCCGATCCTATTCCTGTGCTCTCAGGAGGCAAGTTACATCACCGGCGCCACACTCGATGTGAATGGCGGCGCATCAATGATCTAAGATAGTCACAGCCACAATGGCCTCGGGACAATAAGAAGGAGAAATAGACCGTGGAAAAACTCATAATTACGAACTGTGCGGCCGATACATCAATGCATCCGGGTGTGCCGGCAACGCTTGGCGATTCGAATGTGCTCGCAGCTGAAGTCGAGAAGGGCCATGCCGCCGGCGCCGCGATTGCCCATATCCATGCCCCGCCAACTGACGCGGCGGCTTGGGCCAATCACACAAAGGCAATCCGCGACCGATGCGACGTCATGATCCAATATGGCATATCGACCCAGAACGTTGAGCAACGCCAATCGGTGATCGGCAATCGCCCGGAGATGATTTCCGTCGCGTTGTGCGCACACAATCTTTCCTTCATCGGACGCGATCTGATGATGACCCACTCTCGTGAAGAGCTTGCCGAGCTTATGCGCATGTGCCGCGACAATGGCGTGAAGCCGGAGTTTGAAGTTTTCGGTCTCGGCGAATTGTGGATGCTGCGCGACCTTGCCGATAAGGGCCTGATCGAGCCGCCATTCCTGCTGACCACGTTTTACGGTCGTCCCGGCGGTTCCTGGACGCCGGCAACGATACGTGAATTTCTGCACCGCACCGAGGAACTGCCGGATGGCTCTTTCTATGTCACCAGCGCCACCGGTCCGAGCCATCTTCTGCTTGAAACCATGGCGGTGATGTCCGGCGGTCATGTGCGCGTTGGCACCGAAGACGAGCCTTATCTCAAGCCGGGCGTGGTCGGCGACAACGAAGCCCATGTCGCTCGCATAGCCCGCATTGCCGGAGAGTTCGGTCGCGATATCGCCAGCCCCGCCGAGGCACGCGCTACGTTGAAGATTCCCAGTTAAGCCAGACCGGGGCGCCCTGCCGATAGCAGCAGCGCTCGGATTTTGATGCGTGGCGCGGGTAGGAAAAGACGCAGGCGACACTGCCGTCGACTTCGAACCCGCGCCAACGCCGTCTGCGGTGCAACCAATTGGCTTAGGCCGCTAATCGCGCTCCATTCCAACGATCTGCGACTGGGTAGAAAAACCCCAAACCGGATCGAACCGGTGAACGTGATAAATCGGATTTGTCGTCATTTCGGCTGGATATTCGCCCTTGCGCAGCGTCGTCGCGATGCACGGCATCACAGTTGCGGGGATATTTTCAACATGGCCTTCGGCGGCGCGGTGAACATGGCCGCTGAAAACAGCGATCACTCGTCCGGAGTGTTGCATCGCCCGGCGTAAGTTCGACATCGCATCCGGCGTTTCAAAGTGGAACGGATCCGGCCCGACCGGCACTTCAAATGGCGGATGATGTGTGAAAACAGCGATTGGCTTGGTGGTCTCGGCGTCGATCAGGTCAATGAAGTTGCTAACCCGCTCCGGGCAAAAGTCACCCTTGTTGCTGGAAGGATTCAGTGTATCAAGCGCAATCAGCCTGACCGGATAGTCGTCGATCACATAGTCGATAAATTCGGAATCGGTTGCGAGATAATCGCTCGTCGCAAATGCGTCGTGAAAATTCGTCCTGTTGTCCTTGTTGCCAACCATCGCATACACCGGCGCATCCGCGTTGCCGAGAATGGCGAAGGCTTCAGCGTATTCGTCCTGCCGGCCGTTGTGCACAATATCACCGGTATGAATAATCACATCGGGCGCCGGTTCGAGCCTGTTGATGTCGGCAATAGTCTGTTCGAAATCGCGGAGCCTGCGGTCGGAGTCGGGCGTATCCAATGCAATATGGGTATCGGAGATTTGCGCGATAATCATCGTGGCGGGATCGCGTCCGCCGATCGCAGACTGGCGTAGTACTCTTTCAAGATCGCGACCACTTCCGGCCTACTGAACTCGGGCGGTATTTCTGCGTCGCTCGACAACATTTCACGCTGCTCGGTACCGGAGATCGAAATTTGCTCCCGCGCATCGTGAGGACATGTCTTTGCCGTGGCCATGCCCTGGCATTTCCGGCAATAAAACGTGATGTCGATCTTCAGAGGCTTGGTATGAAGCGCGCCGTCCCACAATTCATCGAAGATGTGATGGGCATCGAATGGTCCGTAATAGTCGCCGACACCTGCATGGTCGCGCCCGACGATTAAGTGCGAGCAGCCGAAATTCTGGCGGATAAGGGCGTGCAGTAGCGCCTCACGCGGGCCCGCATACCGCATCTCGATCGGATATCCCGCCTGAATAACCGTGTCAGGACGGAAATAATTGTCGATCATCACCTGGATCGCCTTTGTGCGAATGTCGGCCGGAATGTCACCGGCCTTCAACTTCCCGAGCACCTGATGGATGAAAAGGCCATCTGATACTTCCAGGGCGATTTTGGCCAGATGCTCGTGGCTCCGATGCATGGGATTTCGCGTTTGCAAGGCAGCAACACGCGACCAGCCTCTGTCACGAAACATGGCTCGTGAGTCGACCGGTCGGATATAGAGGTTTGGGTACTTGTCGGGATATTCGCCTTCGCTCAGTACCGTGACGGGTCCAGCCAGGTTAACGTCTCCCTGATCGAGGACCTTGGCCACGCCGGGGTGCTTCGGATCGGTGGCGCGATAGACATGCTGCGCTTCGATTTGCTTGTCGATTAAGTATTTCTCGGCAACCTCCATCACGGCGAGTACCTCGCCGGTCTCAGCGTCGACGAGCGCAACTTGTTCTTTAGCGCCAATAGTGTCGGCGAGATCCTTTTCGACCGGCAGCGTGATCGGTATCGGCCAGAAAAGACCGTCGGCCAGACGCATTTCCAGGCATGAGCTGCGCCAATCGTCATGCCCCATGAATCCATCGAGCGGCGTAAAAGCACCCATTGCCAGCATGAAGAGGTCAGAGGCCGCGCGTGAGTCGACGGGAATTTTACGGAGTTTCTGCGCCCTCTGTCGCTCCGCGGCCCGCTCTGCGCTAGGCAGCAGCAGCGGTTTGACGGTTTCCGAGCCGTGTGGCGGTACCAGTTGCGGCATCACCGGTCCTTTCTGGTTCCGCGCGCGTAAAGTTCCGCTAAGTGGTTAGCAATGGGCAAACCGGGGACGTGATTGCCATCGGCATCGATCCGGCAATCAATCGACGATGTGATAAACCGGCGCCTTCTCCATATCCCACGTCCCGGATTCCCGATTGTAGCGGGACAGTGTAAAGCAGTGCCAATCGTCATCATCCAGCTTTGGGTGATCTGCCCGATAGTAATAGCCAGGCCACCGCGTTTCCTCTCGGAACAAAGTGTGTTGCGTCACGCTCTCCGAGGCCAGGACCCGGTGCTGAAGTTCCCACGCCCGCTGAAGCTGATGAAGATCTTCAGCGCCAAGATGGTCGAGGTCTTCCTTCAGCATGTCGAGCAGTTCAATGCCGCGCGTCAGTAGTGGCGTGTTGGTCGTGTAGTGGGAACTAATACCGCCGACATATTCGTCCATGATCTTCTCAAGGCGCTGAAGGCCGTGAATCGGCAGCAAATAGCTTGGTGAAACCGTACCGGCAACGATTTCATTGCGGCCAACTTCGTAATTCTCCATGGGCTTGAATATTGTATTCTCGAGTTCTTGGTATTCTTCCTCACTAATTTGAGGCTGCTCGTTGCGCAGATCGTTGACGTAGCTGACCGCCGCCTTTCCGGCGATACGGCCTTCCGTAAAGGAGCCCGACGAGAATTTGTGGGCAGTGCCGCCGATGGTGTCGCCGGCACCGAATAGCCCGTCGACGGTCATCATCCGGTTGTACCCCCACTGGTACTCGTCCGGCGCGTAGTCTTCTGGTCCACTCGCCCACGCCCCTGAGCAGGTTGCGTGCGAGCCCATGACGTAAGGCTCCGACGTCGTCAGCTCGGGGTTAGTGTGCTTGGGGTCGATATTCTGTGACGCCCAGACGACAGCCTGACCGATCGTCATACCGAGGAAATTCTCCCAGCCGACAGTCTCCTTGTGCGGATCCTGGAAGGCCTCTTTCGTCACCATACGAATGGGGCCTCGGCCGGCTTTTACTTCCTCGAGAAAGGCGTGGTTCCTCAAGCAGGTCGGCACCGGGTGCCGGTCAATGTAATCCCCGACCAATTCCTTGGTGTTGTCGTACCAATTGGACTCGTATTCCTGCCCATAGGCGTTTTCGGTGTAGGTCTTGAGATGCAGGAAGTAGGCGCCGACCGGACCATATCCGTCTTTGAAACGGGTAAGGACGATTCGGTTTTCCATCTGTGTCATCTTTGCGCCGGCGAGGATCGGCAATGCATAGGCCGAGGCACTGCTCCATGGCGCATACCAGGTCCGGCCCATGCCTTCGCCGACAGCCCGGGGCTTGAAAATATGCGATGCGCCGCCGGCCGCTACGATGACCGCCTTCGAACGGAAGACGTAAAAATCACCAGTACGGACGTTAAAGCCGACCGCACCGGCGACCCGATTGGGCTTGGTCTTGTCCATCAGGAGATGGGTCACCATGATCCGGTTGTAAACTTTGGTGGCGGCCTTGCGGGCGGCCTCGGCGACGATTGGCTTGTAGCTCTCGCCGTGAATCATGATCTGCCATTTGCCCTCGCGAAGGTAGCGCCCGGTTTCGGGATCCTTCATGATGGGCAGGCCCCATTCCTCAAATTTGTGTACCGTTGAATCGACGTGACGAGCGATGTCGTATCCGAGATCTTCGCGCACGAGTCCCATGAGGTCGTTGCGAGCGTATCGAACATGATCCTCGGGCTGGTTCTCGTCCCACTGCATTCCCATGTAGCAGTTGATCGCATAGAGGCCCTGGGCGACGGCGCCACTGCGCTCGATATTCGCCTTCTCGACACACACGACCTTCAGGTCACGGCCCCAATACCTGGATTCGTAGGTGGCGCCGCAGCCCGCCATGCCACCACCGATGACGAGGATATCTGAATCTACGAACACCGTTTTTCGGCGAGAAAACAGTCCCATTTCTAAACCAGTCCCAACTTGAGTTGATCGGGCGCAAGTGCCGGCAGCGCATCGATATTGAGCGCATCAGGTTCATGCGCGAGATCTTGGGATTTCATCGCTTCTGGATCGGGCATGTCGTAATCAGCCGGCGATTTGATCGATCCCCATGGCGTGGTTCGGATCGGAGAAACGAAGTTCTTCTCACGGCCATCGCGAAATTTAACCCGCCATGAGATGGTGCCCTTCTCGACTTCGCGCAGCACACGGACACTATGGCCCAAGGGAGCAAAGTCGGCGTAGCCGCGGCAGTCGATTGCATTCTGCGGGCACGCTTTCACACAGGAGTAGCACTCCCAGCACATATTCGGCTCGATGTTGTAGGCGCGGCGGGTAGTGGGATCGATGTGCATGATGTCGGACGGGCAGATATCCACGCAATGTCCGCAGCCGTCGCAACTCGTCATATAAACAAATGTTGGCATGTTGTTGCGGTGTCCCTTGTGTGGAAGTGCAATTTTGGACGGATTAATAATTTTGCGGCTGTTGGCCGGGGGTGCCGTAGATTTCGGGGCTATCGGCAGGGGCGGGTAAATTGCGCCGCGAACCGTTCGCTTGTTCCACCCGCTTCTGGAAAGCCGCCGCTGGCTTGAAGAACATGTGGGCAAATTTGGACCACGGGACCGATCCGAACAATACCGTTGTGGCAATGATATAAAGCGCTAGCAATATACTGGCCCAAGCCACACTACCCGCCGCCTGCACGATTGCCCAAACTAGGCCCAGCGTCACGCTCACTAAAAGCGACCCTATGAACAAGTCGGCGCGCATCAGACGAAACGGCGATTTCCCTTCCGCCGATACGTCGGCCCGAATGAAGAACCAAAACCAGTAGCCTCCAACACAGATCATCAGGGCCCCGACATGCCACAGTACCGGCAGAATCCAGGGCGCCGGGGTTGCCGGCGTTGGGTAGGCGAAAACCAAAATGACAGTCGTGACGACATAAATCAGGAAGCCGTACATCGTCAGGAGATGGGCTATCCTTCGCAGAGGGTTACAAAACTCAGCCGATGTCAGTCCGTCGATAACCGCCGTTTTAGCAGCCAAGGCGACCATTTCGCCGCTACCGACCTGCCGCGTGCCCTTTTCCCTCGCATTCCGCCAATGATTGAAGAAGTATTTGGCGCTCTTTTTATGCGCCATATCAAACAGCGTGCCGCCAGCAACCAGAACAATCATGACGACAATGTAGGTTTGCATGACGGCGGGCGATATGAGCGCCGAAAGCACCGCGAAGGGGTTGCCGGTGAACATCAATCGTTATCCCCCGATCGTTTTAAGGGAACGGCAAAGTCGCTTTTTGGTGGATCGGCCTAAAGCGCCTTCGTCCCTTAATGTTGGGCTTTGCCCCCGCATTTCGATAAAAGCCGGCGCCGAATCGCCGCGTCATCCATCGATCCGGGCCGCATAGTCACCAACATTGGCGCTTTCCGTTCCATCGATCCAATTGATTGTTATTGTCGAATTAAACAATAAACTCGATTATATCGACCGGCTTTGCGGATAGTGAGCTTTGGCAGCGAGCGATGCTCGCCCGGATGTGACGCGGAGCAACTGATAGCGCTTTATTTCAATAAATCTAACCACCAAGATCGATCGGCAACGGCATCTTGTTGCTGATTACGGCGCCTCGGCTACAGCTCCGGATTCATCCATTGCTTGCCGGCGAGACCGGCTTCGCTGCGAATAAAAGACCAAGCCAAGAAGCAATAGCCCGAAGGGATAGACCAGTTCTTTTGGCGGCAGTCCGGTCACCCTGGCATCGATCGCCGTGACGATGTCGCCATTTTGCATTTTCTTCTCTCTGGCGGGCCCGACGCCGGAAACGTTATTGACGATCCAGCGACCGTCGCTCATTTGGCCGAGGCCAAGCCCAAGAGACGCTTTGCGCCCCTCAGCGCGGGGCTCCGGCATCACCAGAGCGAACAGTTTGAAGCGGTCGCCATAGGGCGTCTCGCGAAGCACGTGGAAACGGACAATTCGCCCCGGCTCGGGATTGAACTCGCCATTGGCGAACGTGGCGGTGTCGACCGGGTCGAATGGCGGGTAGATGCGATCGAGAATTAGGCTCGGACGAAACAGCGCCACTATTACGACGATCAGGATGATGCTCTCCCATATCCGATTGCGCACGAGCATCCAGTTTTGCGTCAGCGACGCAAAAGAAAGAATAGCTATAAGCGAAACGACGAAGACCATCAGCGCTTGCCAGATGCTGTCGACGCCAACCAAGAGCAGCGTCGGGTTAAAGATGAACACCACCGGCAGTATCGCGGTGCGGATGTCGTAAAGGAACGACTGAACACCGGTGCGCATCGGCGAAGCGCCCGAAATCGCCGATGCCGCAAAGGCGGCAAGACAGACCGGTGGCGTCGAATCGGCCAGGAGGCCGAAAAACAAGACGTAAAGATGAACGGCTATCAGCGGCAGGATCAGACCGGAAGCGTTGCCGAGTTCGATGAGAACACCGGCAAGTAACGTTGACACCACCACATAATTAACGGTGGTCGGCAAGCCCATGCCAAGAATGATGCACAGAACCGCGGTCAGCCCCAGAAGAATGTATACATTGCCTCCGGCAATCGTTTCCATCACGCCGATCAGCGCGTTCGACAGCCCAGTTGAGGAGACAGCACCAACGACGATTCCGGCCGCTCCAATTGCGACCGCGATCGGGACCATGTTACGAGCACCGGCAATCATACCGGCTACACAATCCCCCACACCAAGCCAAAGCGACGCGCCGTAGCGCGTACCGCCGGATCGGACTTCGCGGACGATCGGATTGACCAGGACAATCGCGAACACCGACAGGATCGAATAAAAGACCGCGCTGGCTGGTGTCCAGCGCTCGATGAGGAGGAGATAGACGAGAATCACCAACGGTATGAGGTAATGAATGCCGCTGCGAAAGGTCTTGCCGAGATGTGGTATGTCGGCGGGCGACAAACCACGCAGACCGAGTTTCAGCGCCTCAAGATGGGAGATGTAGAGCAAAGCGATGTAGCTGATCACCGCCGGGATAAAGGCGGCTTTGATTACGTCGGAATATTGAACACCGACGAACTCAGCGATGATGAAGGCTGCGGCTCCCATGACCGGCGGCATCAATTGCCCATTGGTCGAGGCAGCCACTTCGATGGCGCCGGCCTTGACCGCCGGCATACCACCCTTTCGCATTACTGGAATTGTGAAGATGCCGGTAGTGACGACATTGGCGATTGACGACCCGGAAATCATCCCCGTCATGCCGGAGGCAAGAATCGCGGCCTTCGCCGGCCCGCCGCGCCGGCGTCCGACCATTGCGAAGGCCAGATCCAGAAAATACTTTCCAGCACCGGCACGGTCCAATAGTGCCCCGAAAAGCACAAACAGAAAAATGAAGCTTGTTGATACGCTAAGCGCGATGCCGAAAATCGCCTCGCCGCCGAGCCATTGATAGCCGATCAACCGCTCCAGCGAGAGGCCCTTATGCGAGATGAGCAGCGGCATCTGCTGGCCGAATATTGAGTAAATTAGGAATACAAAGCCGACAATGACGAGCGGGATACCAACCGCTCGTCGTGTAGCCTCGAAAAGGATGAGAATACCGACACCGCCGATAATCACCTCAATCGGAATTGTCCAGCCTGCAATCTGCCAATCAAGCATAATGCCCTGGCGACGGACCAGACCATCATAACCAAGAAATATATAAAGGGCGCAGCCGGCGGCGACCAATCCCAGCACAATATCGTACCAGGGAATCCGCCGATCGCGGAACGATTTCCTCACTGGAAAGATTAAGAATGCCAGCAATAATCCGAAGGAGAGGTGTATTGCACGTGCCGGGACGCCGCCTATGATCGCCACACCAAAGGTGAAAGGTAGGGGTGAAGCAATCCAGAGCTGGAAAAGCGACCAAAGCACGCAGATCGTACCGATAACCATGCCAAGCTTTGGCCCGGTCGCCCGGCCGGATTCCAAACGGCCTAGCGCTGCGGCGGTAGCCTCTGCCCTCGATTTAACGATTGGCGGCTCGTCCGCCTTGGTTTCAATCGTCATGTAAATTTTTTTTGGATATCGGATTCGGCCGGCGCACCGATAGATAGGGGCGCCGGCCGATATTGCTAGCCGGGCTTACCAGCCTTGCTCGTCGTAATATTTCTGCGCACCGGGATGGATCGGCGCTGACAAAGCGTCAGTGATCATGGTCGCCGGATCGAGATTGGCGAATGCCGGGTGCAGTGTGCGGAAGTCGTCGAGATTTTCGAACACCGCGCGCGTGACTTCATAGACCACATCGTCCGACACATCGGCACTGGATACGAAAGTGGCCATCACACCAAAAGTTTTTACATCACCATCGGTCATGGCATATGAGCTCGGGATGGTCGTGAACGCATAGTAATCGTTCTGCGCGACCAGATTTTGAGCAACTTCGTCTTGCGCCAGATCGACGATGTAGGCACCGCAACCATCGGTGGCAACTTGGACACCGGAGTTAGGAATGCCAACGGTGTAGCCGAATGCGTCGATGTTGCCATCGCATAGCGCACTCGCCTGTTCGCTCGAGGTAAGCTCGGTGGCCACCGCAAACTTATCCGTGGTCCAGCCGTGGCCCTCGATCAACAACTCAGTCGTGCCGCGTTGGCCCGATCCGGGATTGCCGATATTGAAGCGTTTGCCTTCAAGGTCGCCCCAGGATTTGATGCCAGAATCCCTAGCAGCAATGATCTGGTACGGCTCGGGATGGACAGAGAACACGGCCCGAAGATTGTCACATTTGCCAACTTTCCCCTGCTTGGTGCCATTGTAGGAATGAAACTGCCAATCGGATTGGGCAACGCCGAAGTCGAGCTCACCACCGCAAATCTGGCCGATATTGTAAGTCGAGCCGGCGGTCGAGGGTGCCGCACAACGGATACCGTGCTGGCGTCCTTTACTGCGGCCCTCGGCAGCTTCCTTGTGCACCATCCGGCACACCGAGTTTCCGACGACGAAGTAAACGCCGGTCGGACCGCCAGTTCCGATGCTGATGAACTCAATGTCCTGCGCCGAGGCTGGCCCGGCACCTATGGCCATCGCCGCACCGACAACCGCCGCGAGCGCCGAATGACTTAATTTGATCGTCATAGCTATTCTCCCTCTTATATTACCGGCTCTGCCGGATTCAGGATTGGGTACCGCTGATGCGGTTGCCCGATTCAAATCTAGTTAGCGCTTACATTTATCTCTGCAATGGCGGCATCAACTGCCTCCCCCAGCCGCCCAACTATACTGTCGATAGTAACACTATCAACAATGAAAGGCGGTGCGATCAATACATGATCGCCCGCCCGCCCGTCGGCGGTACCGCCACCGGGATAAACACACAACCCCCGTTCCATGGATGTTCGGTGGATTCGTCCGGCCATTCCCAACGATGGCTCGAATGGTATCTTGTTGGTGCGGTCGGCAACCAGCTCCAACCCACGAAACAATCCTCGGCCACGAATATCGCCAATATTGGGATTGTTGCCGAAACGCGCCTCCAACCCTAACTGCAATCGGTTGCCTTGTCGGCAAACATTGTCAAGCAGAGAATCGCGGCGGATGACCTTCTGAACCGCCAACGCCGCGGCACACGACATCGGATGACCGATATAGGTCAATCCGTGCATAAAATTGGCAGAGCCACTCACAATTGAATCGTAAATTCTGTCGCCAATAAAAACGGCGCCAATCGGTTGATATCCTGCGCCAAGACCTTTGGCGATGGTCATCAAGTCCGGTGAAACACCCTCCTGTTCACAGGCGTGCAAGGAGCCGGTTCGACCCATCCCGCTCATCACTTCATCGAGGATGAGCAGAATGTCGTATCGATCGCAAATTTCGCGGATTCGCGTAAAATAGCCATGTGTAGCAGCGACCGCGCCGGTCGTCGCCCCAACGACGGTTTCGGCAACAAAGCCGATGACGTTTTCCGGACCGACCTCGAGCAGCTTTCGTTCAAGCTCATCGGCACTGCGACGGGAATAGGCCTCTTCGGTCTCACCGATTTGTTGGTGTCGATAGGCGTAGCAGGGCGCGATATGGTGCGTCTTGAACAGGATTGGTTCAAACGGTTCCCGCCGCTGGAGATTGCCACCGATGGAAAGAGCCCCCAATGTGTTGCCATGATAGCTCTGCAAGCGGGCGATAAACTGGCTGCGTTTCGGCTCGCCCCGCTCGAAAAAATATTGACGACCCAGCTTTAGCGCCGTCTCCATCGCCTCCGAACCACCGGAGACGAGGTAAACATGCCCGATCCCGTCCGGCGCGTGCTCGACCAGATCGTCGGCCAATGCCTCCGCGGCTTCACTGGTGAAGAACGCCGTATGGGCATATTCAAGCTGCTCCAACTGGGCGCGCATTGCCGCAAGTACGTCTGGATGACGGTGGCCGAGGCAAGATACCGCCGCGCCGCCGGAGGCATCGATATATTCCTTGCCGTTAGTATCGCGGATGATCATCCCCTCGCCTGACAAGGCAATCGGCAGTCTTGGGCCAATCTTGCGGTGAAGTATGCGCGTTTCGTTCATGCGACCGACCGGGGCTCCTCAGCCCAGTAAATATCGCGGCGTGCCAATCCTGCTTCATTGCGCTCCAGAACCGCTCGACCCTCTTCGCCGCTGCGCGCAACGACAAGCGCGGCCAGCAGTTCCACAGCGGCGAGAACCGGTGTCGTGACATAAGTTGCCCCGGCAATATCGGTCGGAACCGCCAAGGTTTGGCTAGCGATCCGGGCAAGGGGCGAACTGATTGTATCGGTCAAAGCGATGAGATGGGCTCCACGCTCCTTCGCCGCCGCGGCGACCGCGATCGTCATCCGCGTATAGGGTGCAAAGGACACGGCAAGGACAACGTCGCCATCGCCGATGTCATTCAACGGATCGGCGCCGATGCCGCCCGGAGCATCGAGAAGCCGCGTTGGTGCACCATGAAGGCCCGCGACGTAGGCAAAATGAAAGGCCGGCGCGTAGCAGGATCGGTGACCAAGACATAAAATCCGGCGTGCATTGCTCATTGTCTCAACGGCGAGAACGATCGCAGGAAGTTGGGCCGTGTCGGCTAGCTCGGCGACGCGATCGGCGAAGCCATGGGCCAGAGACCGGGCCAATGACGGCTCTCCCAACTCTTCACGCTGCGCGGCAAGCCTGTCGGCGCGGTCGCCGAAATCGCTCGCCCGCTGGCGTAATGAAGCGGCAAACAACCGGCGAAACTCATCATAACCGGCATAGCCGAGGCGCTGGACCAAACGGGTCATGGTTGCCGGCGTCACCGGGACGCGGCGGGCGACTTCTCGCATCGACAATAGGGCAACGTCTTCGGGATGGTTGAGCACATAGGTGCCCGCCCGCTGCATACCCTTCGGCAATGTTTGAAACCCGGCGGTAATCCGCCGAGCGACATCCGGTGGCGTCATGGACAAAAACCTAGCTCGAATGCACCGATTACGCAACAAATGTTTCTAAATCGGCGAAATGGTGAAACGTTTGTTTCAGGTTGAGTACGAACCAACATTGGCCGTAGAAATTGCCCGTGAGCCAATGCTGCCCCCAAACATAGCGCCGACGGAGACAACAGATCATGCAGCGACTTCTGATCAAGGGCGGCACAATCATATCGATGGACAGCGATATCGGTGATCTGGCGAGCGCCGATATCATGATTGAAGACGGCAAGATCGACCAGATCGGGGAAAATCTGGTTGTCCAAGACGGCGTCGAGACGATTGATGCCAGCGACAAGATTGTCATGCCGGGACTGGTCGACGCGCATCTACACACCTGGCAGACGGCAATCCGCGGGATTGCCGGCGACTGGTCGCTGTCCGACTACGCCCGCAACATGCATGCCGGTCTGGCGACCGGATATACGCCTGAGGATCTATACATCTCCACCCTGGTCGGCTCACTCAATCAGATCAATGCCGGGGTAACGACACTTTTCGATTGGTGTCATAACAACCCGACCCCGGCGCATACCGACCGCGCCATCGACGCACTTATCGAATCTGGTATTCGCGCAATATTTGGCCACGGCACGCCCAAGCCCAATCTTGACCAGGGCGGCGTTCCCACAAGTGAGCTCTTGCATCCCGAAGACGAGGTCAAACGCATTCGCGCCGAGCGCATCGCCGACGACGGAGGGCTTGTCGGTCTGGCTTTGTGCATTCGCGGCACGGACTTGGCCTCCTATGAGGCGACGGCGCATGATATTCGCCTTGCCCGAAAATATGGACTTATCGCCAGCGCCCATTTGGGCGCTAAATTGCCGTCTGGCCGAAAAACGCCGGACGGTGTTCTTCGCCTCGCCGATGCCGGCTTGCTCGGTCCCGATTTTAACTCGGTCCATTCCAACAAACTGAGCGACGAAGAATTGCGGGTCATGGTGGAGGCTGGCGTTTCGTTCACCATGGCGCCGGAAGTCGAAGCCCAGATGGGACACGGACTACCGGTAACCGGGCGCTTGCGCGATTTCGGCGTAGCGCCGTCGATCGGCATCGATGTCGAGTCGAATATTGGCAGCGATATGATCTGGGCGGCTCGCTTCGCCCTGCAGCTTCAGCGCGGCCTCGATAACGCCGCCTTGAATGAGGCCGGCAAGGAGGCCGATGCGATCTCCATCAATGCCCGCCGCGCACTCGAATGGGTAACGATTGAGGGCGCGCGGGCACTTCGCATGGCCGACCGCGTCGGCTCGATTGCCCCTGGCAAACAGGCCGATCTGATCTTGATCGACATGAACCACCTTGGTCTGATCCCGTGCAACAATCCGCTCGAAACGGTTCTGTTCCAGTCGACAAGCGCCAATATCGACACAGTCATCATCGCCGGAAAGACGGTCAAACGCGGCGGGCAATTATTGTTTCCCGATCTTGATCGGCACAAGCAGGCGCTGGTCGAAAGTGGGCGCCGCCTGCTTCACGATTTTTCTCGCGCCGCGGTATGAAACCAGCCTTCGACTATAAAGTCTCGGCTCTTTGCACCCGTCGCCACCCTTCGATGATCGAGCCGGCCAAACTGTCGACATCTTCGGTGCGCGTTGCCTGGGATATGATCGACACGCGCATAATCCTGCGTTCCATCCAATCTGCCCCTTCGACGAACGAAACATTTTCACGTCGAACGTCGGCAATCACGCGGTCGGTGAGCGTGTCGACCCCAATCGTCGAACTGGAATCGTCAAAGCAAATCGCAAGCTGATTGAGGGCGACTTCGTTGAGGATCTTTATCCCCGGTTCTTGCTCGAGAATTTCCTTGAGATGGCGCGCCATGAGGCAATGCCCAAGGATCAAATTGGCAATTCCCTTTTTTCCCAACGACTGAATAACCGCCCAGACCGCGAAACCACGGGCTCGCCGTGATAGCTCCGGGCCATACTGGGTCGGATTGCGCCCATCTTCCGGTCCGTCGCTAATGTAACTCGCCGCAGTATCCATCGCCCGCTTGTGGGCGTGCTCATCCTTGATAATTGCGAAGCCCGAATCGTAGGGTATTTGAAGCCATTTGTGGCCATCGACCGCCCATGAGTCCGCCGCCTCGACGCCGCGGCATTGGTGGCTGAGTTCAGGGACGGCGCGCGCCCACAACCCGAAGGCGCCGTCTACATGGAGCCAGGCGTTGTGGGTTCTCGCCAAATCGGCGATTTCAAGAAAATCGTCAAAGGCGCCGGAATTGATGTGCCCGGCCTGGCCAACGATAATTTTTGGGCCGTCCGAGGATTCGAGCTTTTTCGTCAGATCGTCGACCCGCATTCTACCGGCAGCATCTGCGGCGACGACGACAAGATTCTTTTGGCCAAATCCGAGATAGCGCAAGACTGAAAAGATCGTCGTATGGGCTTCCTCGCCGATGAAGACGGAAACTGGCGGTGCGCCGAATAGGCCTTCGGCCTCCAAATTATATCCGGCGCGGCGAAGCACTTCACCGCGAGCCGCGGCAAGGCAAATAAAACTCGACATTGTCGCGCCGGTGGCAAACCCGACGCTGCTCTCAGATGGAAGGCGCAGCAGATCAATCAGCCATCGGGCAACGACTTCCTCGGCGACCGCCGCCGCCGGAGACGTGCCGTAGATGGCGGCATTCTGTCCCCACGCCGCCGCCAGCCAATCGGCGGCGACGCCAACCGGATGAGAGCCGCCCATGACCCAGCCGAAAAACCCGGGCCCGGTATTGCCGACGAGGCCGGGCCGGGCCGCCGCCGCAAGCCTGTCGATAACTTCCAAATCGTCGCGACCTTCTTCCGGCAAACCGATATCGAAGAGCTTTCGCAATTCAGACGCCGTGGCCTTCGGTCCCGGCACTGGCTCTGCCGATCGATGGTCAATCGCCAAACCGGATGCATGACGCGCGAGCTTCTCGAAGGTACGTCCGGCCTTCGGGTCGCTGGACCCGGTCGAGCGTCCAGACGCGGCAATTTCCTCGGCCGGACCGACGCCGCCATCCGGCACGCGGCCACGATTTTTGATGCTTCCTGAGGTTGTCGTGTCACTGGTCATGCTCGGCCCTCAAGCGATTTGCACGGGTTTTATCCCCAATTGCCGTGATTTAGACGTCACCGTGACCGGCATTTGAGCGTGAAATCGCCCTCAATCAGGCGGTTTAAGCCGTTTTTTAGGCTATTCGGGAAGGCCGGCATTCCTCAGACCGTCGATATAGTGGTCGAGTTGGGTCTGGTCCTCCAGATAGAAAAGGCGCTCGCGCGCCAAACGGCACGAAAAATCGGGCTTGAGCTCAAGGAGCTCGGCAAGCGCCGTTTGGGTCTCTTGCGGGCGATCAAGATGGCCGAGTGCTGCCACCAGCGCAGCGTTGGCGCCATAATGTGAATTTGGGACACCAGCGGCTTCGGACCCCCATTGCGCCGCAGCCTCATATTCATGGCGGAAAAGATAGGCCATCGAACCGTACATCAAGAACGCCCATCGGTGCGGATCGTGCGGGCTGAGGCGAACCGCTTCCTCAAATCGCGGGATCGACTCCTCGAGACGTCCCGAATAGGCCAGTGAATCTCCCAGGCCGCAATGCGCTTGAGCGAAGCTCGGGTTGAGCTCGATCGCCGTCTCAAGCTCGCGCACCGACGGCCCATATTGACCACGCGCGAGGTGTGTTCGGCCCAAAGCAAAGCGCGCCATGGCGTCCTGATCGTCAAGCCGGGCCGCCTGTTTTGCCAGGCCAAGCGCTTCGTCGAGGATTTTTTCGACCGGTTTAGCCTCGAAATAAATCGTGCCGATCACCATCGCGTAAGCCAGTCGTGCAAGGGCCTCCACCAGGTTTGGGTCAAGCTCCAGAGCCTGCCGGTAAAGGCGCTGCGCCTCGGCGTTCCCTTCCCTGCTGAATTCATACTGGGCGGACAGACCGAGGTGACAATACTCAAGCGCCGTTAACAGCCCGGTGATGAAGTCTGAGTTTACTCAATTTGCCTGCGGGGCGACGATGATAACGAGCATCGCCGTTTCGCCGTGTATCTCGGCGATGATGGCGATGGCCAGGTCAACATCGGACTGAA
>Ga0315339_1000514_pt1 | contig 47013 bp, 34 predicted proteins | sample ASW17metaG_FD_204514 | JGI IMG/M metagenome (GOLD analysis project Ga0315339, IMG submission 204514) | Ammonia-oxidizing marine archaeal communities from Pacific Ocean, United States - ASW #17 | ecosystem: Environmental > Aquatic > Marine > Oceanic | place: USA: California | collected 2016-12-05 | reverse complement strand
GCAGGAAGCGGCCGCTCTGTGAGATTCCGAGCGCATAGGCGCGCTCGATTCCGGGAGCTCCACCGGGAGCCAGTGGGTTGGGGTTGCCCGCCTGATCGACGGCGGCGTGCCGTAGGAAGGCTACGACATCCCGTACAGAGGCGAACGCCAGCCCGGCAACGACGCTGCCGCGCACCGGGTAAATGAGCTCGTAGATGGCACCAGCGTCGAAGCCCTCCGGGCGGTCGACCAGTATCTGCTCGGCGCTGGTGAAGAAAGTCCCCCCACGCGTCACGGGTAGGTAACGAAACGCCAGGTCCGGCGGTGACTTCCGGACATCATGCGCGTACTGACGGACGGTGAGCTGCGCGGCCTCGGGATCGAGCACGGCCGCCGGATAGTTCAATGTCGCCACCGCGGGGTTCCGATCGTGATCGAATATGAACTCCTCCCGACTCGAGCCCTCCAGCCCCGGTACGGTCGGCGCCTCGAGGAACATGCGCGCATCGCCGGGCGGCGCGTCCGTTTGCCACCCAGACCACACGACCGTGTAGCCCTGGCGCATCATGAAGCCATTGCCGGCGTGCTCCGCCGTCGATGGATTGTTGACACGCGGCGCGTCGTTCATAAGGCCGAGCCCGATCTTACGGCCGCGATTGAGCACGTCGTAGAAGATGCGTCCGTTGCCCCGCCGCAGCTCGATCGGCTTGAAGATGACCACGGTCGTCGTGTAGCGAACGCGCCCGTCGGCGTCGCGGCGAGCCAACGCCAGATCGACGATCTCGGCGTTGTGCGGATCGTCCGGATCCACTGCCATCGTGACGCGCAGCGTCACCTTCTCGTAGCGCCCCACCCCGTCGAAGCTCCGTCCGTCGAAGGTGGGCGACTCCAGCTCGACCATCTCGATTCGGATCACCTCGCCGGAGGCAACGCTCGCCAGCAAACACGAGCCGAATCCAAGCGCAGCAATTCCCTTCCATCGCATCGCAGATCTCCTGTACGGAACGCCCCCAATGGCAACGCGCCGTGCGGTCGGCAGGTGAGCAGATTCTCAACTCCGAGATCAACACAAGCAACCGGTGGGCGCGAAAGCTGCGCTCTCAGCTAGGCAGGTCGGGAAGATCCGACAGCACCGTGAGAAACAGGTCGCGCGAACGTTTGAGCGCGGCTGCGCCCACTGGCCGGAGGTGAAAGTAGCGCTTGGCGCGACCGCCGCGCTCCGGCGTCGGCGCCCCCTTGCTCGTCCCTTGGCGTCGAGCCTCCGTAGAGCCGCATAGACGTTGCCAATCGGCACCGGCCGGCCGGTACGCTCCTCGATGTCGCGCCGAATTCGCATTCCGTACGCCTCGTCGCCCAGGCGCAGCAGGGTCGCCATCACCAACAACTCGAACTCACCGAGGTATTCGCCCTTGCCCACCCGATCAGTCCGTCCTGAGCGCGATGGCCGGGAAGGCCACGGTACTTGCTCGGCGGAACGCAGCTCGGCACCCTCGATCTCGACGGTCGCGGTCCCGACAGGATCGGCAAGCGGGCGAGCGTCGACCCAGGCGGCCCTGACAACGCCGGGGAGCACCTCTGTGCGTTCTAATACCTGCTGCCGAAATGCGCGCACATCTTGCAGGTCCGGATACTCGATCTCGGGCAACTCTACGCGCAAAGTGAGCACGGTCTCCGGGTCGTAGACGTACTCGAGTGAGCGCACATCCAGCAGCGACCTGATGATCAGACCTGCAACAACCATCAGCGTGATCGCCAAAGACATCTGAGTGGCGACGAGCAGCCGTCGACCACGTAGCGTGGCCACTGACCCCGAGGAACGACCGCTTTCCTTGAGCGTCGCGGCCAGGTCGGTACGCGCGGCGCGCAGGGCTGGCACAAGCCCGAAGAGCACCGGGACACTGAGCGAGACGCAAAGCGTGAACAGCAGCACCGGTCGGCCGATCTCCAGCATCGAGAAGAACGAGCTGATGCCGGAGCTGCCACCGGCAATTCAGGTAAGTCCGACCAGCGACGCGTGCGCCACCCCCAGTCCAAGCAACCCCGAGACCCCTGAAAGCAGGACGCTCTCGGTGACCAACTGGCGCAAGATCCGCCCTCGTCCAGCCCCGAGCGCCGCCCGTAAAGGACTGCGGCTGGTGACGGTCCGCCTGAAGATGGGCGGCCTACCGGCAGGCAAGCACGCCGTGCACATTCACGAAACCGCTGCATGCAAGCCGTGCTCCGCCGCCGAAGGCCACTTCGACCCAGGCCCCGAGTCCAACCCCAGCCCCGACGGCAACCATCCCTTTCACATGGGCGACCTGATCAACATCGCAGCGAACGATGGCGGCCTCGGCGTGCTCTCGACGCAGACGACCCGCATCACGCTGAGTGCCAGACCGCTGAGCATTTTCGGGCCTAACGGCAAGGCTTCGAGCGCCTTCATTGTCCACACCGATCCAGACAGCTACTGTCCGGACGGCGAGGAAGCCGGCTGCGCCAGCGGTGGACGAATCGCCTGCGGGATCATCCGCCGGCCGTAGAACCGCGGCCACTCAGAAGGGAAAGAACACCGGAACAAGCAGTACCAGAAGCACGAGCAGCAGTAGGGTCAACGGCGTACCGACGCGCAAGTAGTCTCTGGAGCGATACCCCCCGGCACCCATGACGAGCAGGTTGGCCTTGTGGCTGAACGGCGTCATGAACGCCGCCGAGGCTGCCAGGCTGACCCCCATCATCAGCGGGTAGGGGCTGAGCTGCAGTCGACCCGCCAGCTCGAATACGACAGGCGCCAGCAGAACCACCGCCGGGGCGCCGTCGAGCCCCTGACTGAGCAGGCTGGCTAGAAGGATCAGGGCCGCCAGCACCGCATGCGGCCCCAGCGAGCCCGCCGTCGACGTTACCGCGTCGGCGAGGAAACCCGCCGCCCCCGATCGTTCCATGGCGAACCCCACAGGGAGCACGGCAGCAACCAGAAAGATCACCCGCCACTCGATCACCCGGTACGCCTCCCGCATCGTCAGCGCGCCGGCGAGCAGTACCAATGAGGCGGCGGTGAACGCGGCTACATGGATCGGCTGCCATCCCGTGGCGACGAGCAGGACCATCAACACCAGGCCACCGATCGCCAGCGGCGCCTTGGCGGTCCGGCGGACGGCGCGCTCGGTGGCCGACAGCACCACGAAGTCGGGGTCCGAGGCCAGCCGACTGATCTTCTCTGGGGGGCCATGCAGGAGCAGCGCGTCACCGAAGCGCAGCGGCACGCGGGCCAGATCCGCATGGATAGGCTGCCCCTCGCGCCATAGTGCCAACGCCAGCAGTCCGTGACGGTGCTGGAACTCGAGCTCTTCCAGGGTGTGCCCTTCGGCGGCCGACCGCGGCGCCACGGCCGCCTCCACCATAGCTGCCTGGTCGGACTCCAGCAGCTCTCGCCCTGACAGCGGGCCGATCTCGACCTCGCCGGCATCGGCCAGCGCCGCCACCGCTCGCGGGTCCGCTGCCAACAAGAGGCGATCGCCCGAGCGGATCGTGTCGCTCGGTGAGATCATCAACCGGGTTTCCTGATCCCGAATAATGCCCGCCACGGTCAGACCGACAATCTCGCTGAGCCGGCTGGCGGAGATCGTCGCTCCGACGAGGCCAGAATCCGACGGCACGTCGATAACGCACAGCCTCTCCCGCAGGTCCGCCGCCGCCGAAACTCCGGATTCCAGCACCGTCCACCCGGGCTCGGCAGAGAATCGCTCGAGGTCCTCATCCCTGCCGATCGCCAGCACCTCGTCGCCCAGGCGCAGCGTCTGCTCGGCGAGATGATCGGTGTACAACTGCCCACGGTGACGTATCGCCAACACCACCACCCCGAACCGCCCGCGAAAGGCGAGCTCCCTCAGCGTTCTGCCGGCGACGGCGCCCCCCGCCTCGACGACGACCCTGATGCCGTTGACGTCCGAGGATACGCGCGGCAGATGGTCCATCTCCATCGGATGCACGTCGAGCTGCTCCATCTCCAAGAACTCACGCACATTGGAGACCTCTCCGTCGACGATCAGCACATCGCCGCCCCGGAGGCGCGTGCTGCCGTCAGGCACCAGCTGCTCTTCGTCCCGCTTGATCGACACCACCTTGAAGCCGAGCGTATTGCCCAGACGAGTCTCGGCCAGCGTGCGGCCGGCGAGCGCCGTGTTCGAGGGAAGCTGGAGCGAGAACAGGCGATCCTCGAGCTGGTAGATCTGACTCAGGTCCTCGCCCTCGAGCGCTGCCGGCCCGCGACCGGTGTCGGCCGGGAGCAAGCGCTTGCCGACGGTGAGCATGTACACCACTCCGAGCGCCATGATCGCTAAGCCCAGCGGCGTGAAATCGAACAGATGAAAGGGCTCCAGCCCGCGATCCGCCATCAGCTGGGCTGCAACGATGTTCGGCGGCGTGCCGACGAGGGTCGTCGTGCCGCCCAGGATTGCGCCGAAGGCCAGCGGCATGAACAGCCGCGACGGAGCCAGGCCTGTCCGTGGTGCCACCGCGGCGACCGCAGGCATCAGCACAGCGGTCGCCGCTATGTTGTTCATGAAGGCGGAAAGAACCCCGGCAACGAGCATCAGGGTCACCAGCAGTCGCGTTTCGCTGTCGCCCACCAACCGATAGATCCGATCCCCAATGAGGTCGGCCACTCCGGTCTCGAGTAAGGCGGCGCCGATGATGAACACCGACAACATGGTGATCACGGCAGGCGACGCGAAGCCCTGGAAGGCCTCGTCGGGGGTCACGAAGCCGGCGAATATCAGCACGAGCAGGCCGAGAAACGCGGTCAGATCGACCGGCAGCTTCTCGGTAAGGAAGAGATAGACCATGACAGCCAGCAGGACGAACAGACCGCCGATTTGCAGAGTCACTTACGCCTCTACTTTCCCTCGCGGGTCGCTTGTCTGATCCCGGTTCCCCGTAGCCGCGAACCCGGATGCGAGCTCGTTAGTCCGCCTCGAACCCTACTTCCTTGTGGGCGCCGTCACAGAACGGCTTGTTCTTCGACGCACCGCATCGGCAGAGGGCGGCGCGCATTCCCCGCCAGGCCTCACGCCCTGAGGCAGCGCGCATCGAGAAGCTCCCGGCGACGATCAACGGTCCGTTCTGGATGCGCTTGATCACCAACGCGCCGCCGGTTGATTCGAGCGTGGCCTCCCCCGTTTGGCCGAGCGCTCCACGATCGAGAAACTCTGCCGCCTCGTGCGAGTTGTCGCAGAACGGCTTGTTATCTGACTCGCCACAGCGACAAAGTGCCGCACGGAAGCGCACACCCGGCATGTCGTCGGCAGCGCCATCGATCTGCAAATCGCCAGAGAAATACAGCGGGCCGTTGTTTGCCACGCTGACTTCATTCGTCGCCTGTGCCGCCTCCCCTGCCCCACCGTCCTTGCGCTCGCATACCAGCGCGCCGGTCGGGCATCGCTGCACTACCTCGGCGACGTTGTCCGCATCGCCGCGATCGGGCTCACACCACGGCTTGCGCCCGCTGACGAACAGCTCCTCCCGTGCCCGCGTGCACTCACCTACGTGGATACACAGGCGGCTGTCCCACAGCACATCCAACTTCTCGCCGTCGAATCTGAAGATCCGCTTGTCCGACATACGTCCTCCCGGTGCAGTGTCCGGCTGGATGCTACCGCCTCCGGTCGAGACGGGCGAGGCCCCAGCAGCAGCCCGAGCACGTCGGTCGACGAGACAGCCTGTCAGGACTAGTGCCTGTAACCTTCGTAAGCCATCTCACGAGCATTGCACTAGGTACTGCCAATTGCTCACCGGTCGGCCGATACTGACTGTGTACGATCAGCCGTGCCAGCAGTTCACCGGTGGTGCTCAAACAACCAGGATCCGACAACGCATGGATACCCTGAACGCAGAGAAGGCGGTTCGCAATCGCTACGCTGAGGGAGCCCCGACGCGCGTAGCGGATCTGTGCTGCCCGACCGACTACGATCCCTCGTACCTAGAAGCGATCCCGAGCGAAGTGCTGGAGCGCGACTACGGCTGTGGCGACCCTTCGCGTCACCTGCGCCCCGGCGAGACGGTTCTGGACCTCGGCAGCGGTACCGGCAAGGTCTGCTTCATAGCCGCACAGGTCGTGGGTCCCGCCGGGCGGGTAATCGGCGTCGACATGACCACCGATATGCTCGAGGTGACGCGCCGCAACGCGCCGTTGGTTGCCGAGCGCCTGGGCTATGCCAACGTCGAGTTCCGGCGCGGGCGCATTCAGGACCCGGCGCTCGATCTCGATCTGCTGGACCAGGAGCTTGCCGTCCGCCCGGCCGGCAACTACGAGCAACTGCTCGCCGCGCAGGAGCACGCCGACGAGCTACGGCGGCACCAACCGCTGGCGCCGACCGAGTCGATCGACGTCGTGGTATCCAACTACGTGCTGAACCTGGTTGGCGTCAAGGCCCGCGACCAGCTTTTCTCCGAGATCCATCGCGTTCTCCGGCGCGGCGGCCGCGCGGTGATCTCCGACATCGTCTCGGACGAGCCGGTGCCGATGGAGTTGCGAAACGATTCAGAGCTATGGAGCGGCTGTATCTCCGGCGCCTTCACCGAGCACGGCTTCCTGGAGGCTTTCGAGCGCGCCGGCTTCTACGGGATCCGAGTGCTCGCGCGACAGGCCGAACCGTGGCGAATCGTCGAAGGTATCGAGTTCCGCTGGCTCACCGTCGAAGCGTTCCGCGGCAAGGAAGGCGCCTGTCTTGAAAGGCGTCAGGCGGTCGTCTACCGCGGCCCCTTCAAGGAGGTGCTTGACGACGACGGACACCGACTTCAACGCGGCCATCGTCATGCCGTATGCGACAAGACCTTCCGGATCTATCAAAGCGAGCCGTATGGCGAGCATTTCGACTTCATCGAGCCCCTGCAGATCGTTCCGTTGAGCGAGGCTGAGCCATTCGACTGTTGCCGCTCAGCGCTGCGCGAGACCAAGGGGCACGACTACGACGCCAACACCGAAGCAGCAGCCTGTTGCAGCCCGGAAAGCGATTGTTGATAGCGTACGCGGCGCTGGCGCCCGACAAGTTCCAGGACCCCGACGTCACCGCCGACGGCGCCCAGCGCGCCGCCGTCCGCCTGGGCGCGCTCGACACCCTGTGGTTCAACACCGGCACGCTCTGCAACATTGAGTGCCGCAACTGCTACATCGAGTCGAGCCCGCTCAACGACCGACTCACATACATGACAGCGGCCGAAGTGCGCTCCTACCTCGACGAGATCGAGGCGCTGAGCCTCGGCACGGCGGAGATCGGCTTCACCGGGGGCGAGCCCTTCATGAACCCGGAGCTTCTGCAGATGCTCGAAGACGCTCTGCAACGCGGCTTCAAGGTGCAGGTGCTGACCAACGCCATGCGGCCACTGATGCGGCCGGCCGTATGTCAGCCATTGCTGGCTCTACGCGAGCGCTTCGCAGAGGCGCTGCACCTGCGAGTCAGCCTCGACCACTACACCGAGCGACTACACAACACCGAGCGGGGCGCCGGCTCCTGGACATCAACGTTGGAGGGGTTGCGCTGGCTCGCCGCCTCGGGGTTTTCGATCAGCGTTGCCGGCCGGACCTGTTGGGAAGAGTCTGAGGCCACCGCGAGGGTGGGTTACCGGCAGCTGTTCGATGAGCTGGCGGTCAGCATCAACGCCGACGATCCTGGCGCTCTTGTGCTGTTCCCCGAAATGGACGCGAACGTCGACGTCCCCGAGATCACCGTCGATTGTTGGGAGACCCTCGGCCTCCATGCCGCCGACATGATGTGCGCCAGTAGCCGAATGGTGGTCAAGCGCAAGGATGCGCCCTCGCCTGCCGTGGTCGCTTGCACGCTGCTGCCCTACGACCGGCAGTTCGAGCTCGGCAGTCGCCTGGCCAAGGCGCTCGGCACCGTGAAGCTCAACCACCCGCACTGCGCCAAGTTCTGCGTGCTCGGTGGAGGCTCTTGCTCGCCGACCGGCGTCCAGGCGATCAGCTAACGATAGTCGGCCGGCCAGTAGCCTGGAGCAGGAGGCTCGCCACCGCTGGCTCCGCTTGCGATGCTTACGAAGTGGGCCCTCCAGGACTCGAACCTGGGACCTACCGGTTATGAGCCGGCGGCTCTGACCAACTGAGCTAAGGGCCCTGCTCGAGGCACCAGGCTGGACACCGGCACTGACCGGAGACCGAGCGCCTCCGCTTCATTCTAACTGGGCTGGGCCGGCGCGGCGGTCAGCCTGCGGAGCCCCATCAAGCCCTATCTCCGTAGCCGCCGACAGGCTCTGCTGCGCCAGCGATGGAGTCATCGGCTACTTCACCAACCGCCAATAGCCGTTACCTGGTGGAAAAGTAGATCGGTTACGGCTATCTTCCCGCGGCGCACCCGTCGGCGGGGACACGGATTGAGACAGAGCGCTCCGTCAGCCGGCATGCAGCGACCGAACCGCTGTTGGACGCCGGCGGCGAACAGGCGAAACGTTGAGACAAGAGGGGCACACGATCCGGTGATAGCGACGAGCTTCCTGTTCTTTCTGCTGATCTACCTGGCCATCGGCATCTACTCGGCGACGCGTCGAAAGCCCACGACCAACGACTACCTGCTCGCCGGACGCGAGATGGGACCTTGGATGGTGGCGCTTTCAGCGGTCTCGACCGCCAACAGCGGCTTCATGTTTATCGGTCTCATCGGCGCCACCTACGCTGTCGGGCTGTCGTCGATGTGGATCATGGTGGGGTGGGTCTTCGGCGACTACCTGGCCTGGCGCGCCATCCACCAACCGCTCCGGGAGCGCAGCGAGCGGCTCGGCGCGAGCAGCTTCAATCGTTTCCTGGGGAGCTCTGAGGACGGCGAGAGTCAGTCCGGGATCATTCGAGTGGCGGCGCTGTCGAGCATGATCTTCCTGGGTACCTACGCCGGGGCGCAGCTCACCGCCGGCAGCAAGGCCCTGTCTGTGCTCTTCGGCTGGGACTACAGCGTCGGCGTCTTGCTGGGCGCCGCAATCGTCGTCGCCTATTGTTTCGCGGGCGGTATTCGCGCCTCAATCTGGACCGACGCCGCTCAAGCCTCGGTAATGTTCCTGGCAATGTTCGTGTTGATGGCAGTGGCGTTGAGAGCGACCGGCGGGTTCAGCGGGATGTGGGCACAGCTCGAAGCGATCGATCCGACGTTGACCGACTGGAGACCGGCGAACCTCCGATACGGCTTCGCGCTGTATCTAGGGAGCTGGGTGGCCGCCGGCATCGGTGTTCTCGGCCAACCGCATGTGATGATCCGGCCGATGACGATCGACTCCAGTGAGCACATCGGCCAGGCCCGACGTATCTACATTACCTACTACAGCCTGTTTTCCGCCGCGGCGATCACCGTCGGCCTCACCGCCCGGGTTCTCCTGCCAGTCGTAGATGCGTTCGATCCGGAGCTCGGCCTTCCCAACCTGGCGCAGCTGCTGCTGCCGGACATCATGGTCGGCTTCATCCTCGCCGGAGTGTTCGCGGCGACGATCTCGACCGCCGACTCGCTGATCCTGGCATGCTCGGCAGCGCTGACCCAGGACTTGGCGCCACGCTGGGGCTCCTCGTATGCCGGGGCGAAAGCGGGAACGCTCCTGGTAACCGCGGTGGTGGTGCTGTTCGTGTTCTCCGGCGGGCAGAGCGTTTTCGACCTGGTGGTGCTGTCGTGGTCCGCGTTGGGCGGCACGCTGGGCCCCCTGCTGGCGCTGCGAGCACTCGGCAGGCCGGTGAGCAGCCGATTGGCAATCACCATGATGACCGTAGCCCTGGCGGTGATGCTGCTGTGGCGTGCGTTCGGTGATCCCGACTCGATCTACGAGATCCTGCCCGGAATACTTGCCGGCTTGGTGGTTTATGCGATCGGCCGCGACCGATCCTGATCAGGTCCTAGTGATTTGGACCGGTCGGTGAGGGCTTGAGCATTTCGAGCTTCCTTGCGAGGGCCATCTTGCGAGCATCCAGCGCGTCGATCTCGCCCTCCCCGGACTGCTGCATCGCTTCGATCTGCTTCTGTAGGCGGCGTAGCTCACGACGCAACGCGCCCCGGCGGATCGCCTCGGCACAGCTCACGGCATAGGCGCGCGTCGGCGCCTCTGCGTCCTCCAGCACCAGCCTGGTGAGCAACTGCGAGGCACCCTGAACCTCGCAACCTTGTAGCGCCGTCTCGATCTGCTCGGGCGCCGCGCCGCCGGTCTCGAGAGCATCTAACAACGCTCCGACGCGTGGGTCGGTGACTCCATCGCCGTAGATCGCCCGAAGCTCCGGCAACCAATCGGCATGACTGAGCAGAGCGCGGGCCAGGTCGCGTTCCGCTAGCGGCACCTCGGCAAGCTGCGCCGCCGCCGAGGGCACTGCAGCGTGTTCGTCGCGGTACCCGGCCGGATGCCGTCGGGCGCGTTGGCGAAGCTCCGAGAAGCTCGCCTCGACAAGATGCCGAGAGATCTCCAACGCGTCGCCGATGCGGCCCATCCATTCGGCACGCTCCACCCGGTCCTCTACTTGGAGCACGAAGCCGAGCAGCGACTCCAGTGCCTGCGCCTTGCCCTTGGGACTTCGCAGATCGCCACGCTCCTCGGCTCTGGTCACCAGGAAGCCGAGCGCCGGTAGCGATCGACGCAGCGCCTCCGACATGCCATCGGCACCGCTCTCACTGAGGAACGAATCGGGGTCCTTTCCGTTTGGCAACTGCACCACTGTGACCTGGAACCCTCCCGGCAGGAAAACACCGACCGTGCGTTCAGCGGCGGCGCGGCCGGCGTTGTCGCCGTCGAAGGCAATCACCGCCTTTGCGGTGTGCGACGACAGCACACGAGCGTGTTCCGCGGTAAACGCCGTGCCGAGCGGCGCGACGACGTTGGTGAACCCGTGCTGCACACACGCCAGCAGGTCGAGTTGGCCCTCAACCAGCATGACGAACCCCGTCTGTCGCATACCGTCCCGCGCTTCGCGCAAGCCATAAAGCGTCCGGCTCTTGTTGAACACCGGCGTCTCTGGGGAGTTCAGGTACTTGGGCTCACCGTCTCCGAGCACGCGGCCGCTAAACGCGATGGGCCGACCGCGGTTATCGCCGATCGGAAACACCACTCGATCGCGTAGCAGGTCGTACACGCCGCTGCCGTCAGCGCGCTTGCGCACCAAGCCGGCCAGCTCCAGCTCGGCAATCGTGAAACCGCGTTTCTCGAGGGCGTCCTGGAGCGCCCCCCAACCACCGGGCGCAAAACCGAGCCCAAACTTGGAAGCAACTGCCTCGTCGAAGCCGCGCCCGGCCAGATAGGCCCGCGCCGCGGTACCGCGCTTGCCCTGAAGCTCCGCGACATAGAAGTCCGCCGCAGCGCGCAAGGCCTGGAGGATCCGCTCTCGATCGATCTTCGGGCCCTGCTGGCGCGGTCCACGGCTGGACTCGGGGATCAGCACTCCGCCCAGCTCGGCCAAGCTGCGCACCGCCTCAGCAAAGTCGATACCTTCGTGCTGCTGCACGAACTTGAACAAGTCGCCGCCTTCGCCGCAGCCGAAGCAATGCCACAGGCCCTCGTCGTTAACGGTGAACGACGGAGTCTTCTCCTGGTGAAACGGACACAAACCGACCCAGCGAGTGCCGCGCTTCTTCAACTCCACCACCTCGCCAATGAGCCGCACCGGATCAGCGGAGCGCTTCACCTCGTCGATGAAGGAACGTGGCCAGGCCATCTTCAGTCCTCGAACCTGACGATCGTTACCCCGCCGCCGCCGCTCGTCGGATTGGCGATGGCGAAGCGGGCCACGTCGGGACGCCCGCCAAGGTAGCGGTGAACCGCGTCGCGAAGCCGCAGCTTGCCGAAGCCATGAATCAGGCGCACTTCGTGCAATCCAGCGAGCAGCGCGTCGTCGAGGTACCTCTCCACTTCAGCAATAGCCTCCTCCACTCGTTTACCGTGCAGATCGATCTCCCCGCCCACGTCCGGGCGCCGATGGTAAGCCGCAGGACGTGGTCGTTGCGCCTTCCGGCCCTCCGTGTGGCGCGTGATCTGGTCACGACGCACCACCAGGCGCTTGCCATCAACGCCAACCTCGACGGCACCCTCGTCGGCATCCGGTGCCCACTCGCGGAGAACCGTGCCACCAAGATCGAATGGAGCGACACGCACCGTCTCGCCTCGCCTGAGCGCCCCCAGATCGACCTCTGCCTCGGTTACCGGAGGAGGCGCGCTCCGCCGCCGCTCACGTACGCTCTCGCGTACCGTACGTCGCGCTTCGGAATGTAGCTGCCCGGCGCTGGCTGCCCAGCGTGCCCGGCGGTCGGCACGGGCCAGCTCAGACCCCACCTCCGATTGTACCTCGAGCTCGGCAAGCTTCCCCTCTCCGCGACGCCGCAACGCCTCGACGGCTTGCTTCACGGCCTCGTCAGCATGGCGCTCGAAGGCGCGCTGTGCATCGATGCGCTCACCGTCGAGACGCTCCAGCCGCAGGCGCTCCTCCTGCAGCTCGGAGCGCTGCTCTGCGAGCTCGTGACGTTCCGACTCGAGCGCGAGCGTGTCCGATTCCAGATCCCGGATGACCGCATCGAGCTGTACTGAATCGGACGCCAGCAGGCCCTTGGCTCGCTCGATGAGCGCCGCATCAACGCCGTGGCCTGCCGCGATCTGCAGCGCGTTGCTGCGACCCGGCCTGCCCAGCCTGACGCGGTAAGTCGGAGTAAGAGTATCGGCATCGAATTCCATCGCCGCGTTCAACACGTCGTCACGCTGGTGAGCAAACGACTTGAGGGCATCATGATGTGTCGACACCACGACTACGGCACCGAGTTGCAGGAAGCGTTCCACCAGCGCAATGCCGAGCGCCGCCCCTTCTGCCGGATCAGTGCCGGTGCCGAGCTCGTCGAGCAACACCAGCGAGCCCTCCGGACAGTCCTGCACGAAGTCGACGATGTGACGGAGGTGGCCGGAGAACGTCGAGAGGTTCGCAGTAACGCTCTGCTCGTCACCGATATCCGCATGGATGCGTGGGAACAGCGGCAGGCCGGCCTCGGTCGCCGGTACGGGTAGGCCGCTCTGTGCCATTGTGGCGAGCAGCCCGACGGTCTTCAGCGCAACCGTCTTGCCACCCGTATTGGGACCCGTAATGACCAGGGCGCCAACCCCGCCCGGCATCTCCAGATCGAGCGGAACCACGCTGTCGGCCGCCAGCAACGGATGCCGCGCACCCCGCAGCCTCAATCCGCCAGCCTTCCACCGCGGTCGTACGGCGCGCTCCGCTTCCGCGTACCGCGCCGTCGCCTGCAGGGCATCGGCGGCAGCGACGGTCGCTTGGGCGGCCATCAGCGCATGGCGCGCCGCCCCGACGTGGGCGCTCGCCTCGGCCAGCAGGCGCCGGACCTCGTTGCGATCGGCAGTGACAAGCTCGGCGACGCGATTCTGATCGTCGAGGACATCGAGCGGCTCGACGAAGATCGTCTGGCCCGACGATGACGCATCGTGCACGACGCCGGGCAATCGATCGCGCTGCCTCGACCTCACCGGCACAACCATGCGACCGCCGCGCTCGGTTACCAAGGCGTCCTGCAGCACGTCGCCGAGACCTGGATCGCGAGTCAGCTTCTCGAGCCGACTGCGCAGCCCGGCTCGTAGCTGCAGCGATCGCCGGCGAATGCGCTGGAGCTCTGGCGAGGCATCGTCGCGAATCTGCCCCTCGGAGTCGATCAGCTGATCGATTTGGTCGCAAAGTGGGCGCAGTGAAGGCACTTCTCCGACCAGCGCTGCAAGCGCCGGCCAGCGCTCGGCGTCGGCCAGATAGCGCCGGCGCAGCTCCGTGCAGACCCTCGCCGTCGAGGCCACTCGACGCAGGGCAGCGGGTTCGAGCACGACTCCCGCAGTTGCTACCGACGCGAGCTCAGTATCGATCGGCACCGCTGCAGCGAGCGCCACCAGGCCATGGACGGCAGCGAAGTCTCGCGCCTGCTCGACCGCATCGTGTCGGCGCTCGGCTTCCTCGACGTCCGCAGTTGGCACGAGAGCGCGTATGCGTTCCGCCCCAAGGCTCGACTGAGCGTTGCCGGCGACCTGATCGAGCAACAGATCGAGCTCCAGTACCCGCCGAGACGCCCCGCTGACCCCGCCCATCGACGTCATGGCAACTCACACCTCAGACCGCACACCGCCCGGGCCAAAGGCCAGCCAGGAGCCCGCCACGCCCGTCGCGGTTCCTCCGATGACCAGCGTCGATGTCCAGGCGGCGCCGAGAAACCGGAGTTGGAGGGTGGCAAGAAACTCGAGTGGCTCGCGGTCCACGTACGACAACCCGACGCTGTAGGCAACGTACAGGATGACTACCGAAGCGACGCCGGCGATCAGCCCCTGCAGAGCTCCCTCCGCCAGGAAACGGCCCACGACGATCGACTCGGACGCCCCCACCAGACGCATCGTCTCGATCTCTCTGCACCGGGTGACCACGAGAACGCGAATCACGTTTGCCGTCGCCACCACCGCGGCCATGAGCACGGTGCCGCCCAGCAATATCCCGACGAACCGGAGCGCCCGTACGCCACGCTCGAGACGGCCGATGATCTGCAGGTCGTACTGCACCCCCTCTACCATCGGCAGGGCGGTGAGCTGCTCGGAAAACTGTGCCAGCACACGCTGGCTGCGCATGACGGGGACGATGGTTACGGCGTACGACGCCGGCAACGGATTGTCCTCCAAGAGCCCCAGAACCTCGCCTAACTCGGCGAAGTCGGCACGGAACAGCGCCGCCGCGTCATCGGAGCTGATGTAGTGAAACTCCTCGACGGCGGGGGTGTCTCGGAGCTCGACCTCAATGCGCGTCCGGTCTGTTTCGGCCGCCTCCGGCAACACGAACACCTGCAGTTGACCGCGCTCGCGCCAGGTCTCCAGCACGTCGTTGAGGTTCTCCGAAACCAGCGCGAACGCTCCGAGCACGGTCAACGACCCGATCATCACCACAAGAGCGGAAGCCACCACGCTACGATGGAACCAGAGGCTGCGAGCGGCCTCCTCACAGCAGAGACCGACATAGTGGCGGAGGCTCACGTTCAGCCCGCGGCAGCTTGCTGGCGGTCGAGAGAGCGCAACCGGCCGTGCTCGATGAGTAGTGTGCGCCGACCCAGGGCGGCGATCATGTCCGGGTCATGCGTCGCCAGCACCACGGTCGTGCCGCGACGGTTGATGGCCCGAAAAATACGCAGCATGTCGATGGCTGTGTTGGGATCCAAGTTGCCGGTCGGCTCATCGGCCAGCAGCAGCACCGGCGCCGACATCAAGGCTCGCGACAATCCGACGCGCTGCTGCTCGCCTGCAGACAGCTGCGTCGGATAAAGGTTGGCACGATACTCGAGCCCCGTGAGCTTCAACAGCTCCGCCGCACGCCCCCCGGCCTCGCTGCGCGACTGACCCAGCACGCGACCCACGAAGGCGACGTTTTCGAGCGCACTACGATCCTCGATGAGGCGCGCGTCCTGGAATACCAGACCGATGCGTCGACGGAACGGCGGCACCTCACGACGTTTGAGGCTGGCGATATTGCGCCCATCGACAAGCAACTGGCCGCTCGTTGGCAGCTCGGCGCGGTACAACAGACGGAGCAACGTCGTCTTGCCGGCACCACTGGCCCCGGTGAGAAAGACAAACTCGCCGGGGCGAATCTGCAAGTTGACGTCGCGCAGCGCGGTGATGCTACCGTAGCGCTTCGTGACGTGGAACGCGCGGATCATTCTTGCAGCTTCTCCTGGAGCAGCCGTCGTACCAGCGCCGGATCGGCCCGGCCCTGGCTCTCTCGCATGACTTCGCCAATGAGCACGCCGAGCACCTGATGGCGGCCGGCGCGATACGCCTGAGCCTCGTCCTGTCGCCCGCTCACCACCGCCGCGATGATCGGCTCGAGCACCGCCGGGTCGCCCACCTGCTCGAGCGCCTCGGCGGCGATGATCTCACGCGCCGACGCTCGCGTCGCCGCCATCTTCTCCAACACCTTCTTGGCGGCGCTATTCGAGATGGTTCGATCGCTTATTGCGGCCAGCAGCCCGGCGAGATCTTCGGGGCGCACCGGAAATGCCGACAGGACGACATCGTTCTGTCGCAACCACCCTGCTACTTCACCGCGCATCCAGTTACTCGCCAACCCGGCGTCGGCACCGGTTGCCACGACAGCGTCGTAGTAGTCGGCACGGTGCGGATCTTCCACTAGCCAGCGAGCGTCCTCGATAGAAACGCGCCCGTCACGCTCGAGCCGCTGGGCCCGATCGAACGGCAGCTCCGGCACCCGCCGACATGCCGACTCGACCGCCTCGCCATCGATCTGCAGCGGCACCAGGTCGGGATCGGGAAAGTAACGATAGTCGTGTTCCTCCTCCTTGGAACGCATCTGTACCGTTTCCCCCTTATCTACATCCCACAGCCGTGTGGCCGCTTCGGGGGTGACACCGTCGTCGAGCAGCATCGCTTGGCGCCGCTCCTCGAACGCCAACGCCTGACGCAGGTGGCGAAACGAGTTGAGGTTCTTGAGCTCGGTCTTGGGATTGAGCTCAACCTGCCCGATCGGCCGCAACGAGATGTTCGCGTCGCACCGAAGACTCCCCTCTTCCATGTTGGCGTCGGTAACGTCCAGATGCAGAAGCGTGATCCGCAAGGCGGCCAGAAAGTCGCTCGCCTGCTGAGGGCCGGTGAGCTCCGGCTCGGTGACGATCTCCAACAACGGCGTACCACACCTGTTCAGATCGATCAGCGTCCGGCGTCCAGCGCCCGGCCCGCCGTGCGACGACTTTCCGGCATCCTCCTCGAGATGGACCCGGTGGATGCGAGTGCACTCCGTTACATCGCCGCTTCGGTACTGCAACCGCCCGCCGGTACCCATCGGCTGCTCGTACTGTGAGATCTGATAACCCTTCGGTAAATCCGGATAGAAGTAGTTCTTACGGGCGAACACCGCTCGAGGAGCGAGCTCACACCCGAGCGCCGCGGCGACGATGGTGGACAGGCGTACTGCTCTTTCGTTGACCACCGGAAGAGCTCCCGGCAGGCCGAGGCACACCGGGCAAGTGTGCAAGTTGGGCGGATCACCAAATCGCGGCGCGCAGCCGCAAAACAATTTGGTGCGCGTACGCAGCTGGACATGCACTTCCAGTCCGACCGTGGTCTCGTAATCTGCCCTGGCGCTACTGCCCATGCGGTGATTCTAGTGGACCCGTCGTCGTCGCCAGACTCACCAGCGCGAGCTGCCCGCACGTGCAGATATTGCTTCGCCTGTCGGTGGGCGTTCGGCTCACGACTATTTCGGCTAGAAGTCCAGGTCGGTGAGGTACGGATTCACCTTCGGGCTCGTGGCCTGATCGTCTTTCGGCTTCGCCGCCGGCTCGGTCGGCTCGGTCGGTTCGGGCCGCGTCGGCGCTGGCATCGCGCCTTCAGGCCGTCGCCCACGGCCACCGGGACGCCGGTCGTTGCGAGCACGGCCTCGTCCTCCCCGATTGCCCGACCCCGAGCTCGTCTTCGCGGCGGTCTCCTCCCCCTTGCCGCGCCCCTTACCGGCGGATGAGTCGCCCCCACGCGCTCGACGCCCTCGGCCCTCCGAGTCCTTGGCGCCGCCGCGACCTCGGCCGCGACCGCGGCCCCGAGAGCTTCGTGCCGAATCGCCGGAGGGCTTGTCGGCGGCCGTTCCAGCGGTCGACGCAGCGTCTTCAGCGGGCTCCGTCGAGGCCGCCGAGCTGTCGGTCGCATCGGTCGCCGCAACCGGCGTCCCGCGCCGCCGCCTCCCGCGACGACCGCGGCGTCGCCGTGGCTTGGGGCCCTCCGCCGGAGCCCCGGAGGCATCGCCATCCGCAGCTCGCTCAGGTTGATCTTGCGACGGCGCATCCGCAGCAATCGGCTCCGGCCGTCCGCGCCCACGACGTCGACGCCCGGCGCCGCGGCGTGCTCGCTTCTCGGGCACCGGAGCTACCTTGGCAAGCGGTCCTTCCTCGAGTGCAAAGTCGAGACGACGACGCTCCACGTCGACCTTGGCAACACGCACCTTTACTTGATCACCCAGCGCCAGAACGCGGCTGCCGTGTTCTGCTCGCAAGCTGTGCTTGGCCTCATCGAACCGGTAGTAGTCGTCGCTCAGCGTGGAGACCGGCACCATGCCCTCGACCAGCAGATCGTCGAGTTCGACGAAGAAGCCGAAGGCACGCACGCCGACGATGTGCCCCTCATACACCTCACCGAGCTTGTCGGACATGAACTGCACCTTCTTCCAACCGCAGTACTCGCGCTCGGCCTCCTCGGCGCGCCGTTCCTGGCCCGAGCAGTCGCTGGCGATGCTCTCCAGGTCGGTCGGCGCCGCACTGACGTCGCCAGGCTCCTCGGCCGAGCGCTCGGCCTTCAATGCCCGGTGGACAACCAAGTCCGGATAGCGACGGATAGGCGACGTGAAGTGCGCGTAGCGCTCCGACGCCAGGCCGAAGTGGCCTTCGTTCTCAACCCGGTATTGCGCCCGCTTCATGGTGCGCAACACGAGCATCGATACGACGCGTTCTTCGGGCCTACCTTCGAGGCGCTCGAGCAGCTTGCTGAAATGGCGCGGGCTAGGTGAGGGGCCGCCACCGAATGAGTAGCCCAGGCCGGTGAGGAATTCGCGCAGCGCTTCGACACGCGTCTCGTCAGGCCCTTCATGGACACGATACAGCCCGTCGACGCCTTCCCATGTCATATGGCTGGCGACGACCTCGTTGGCGCGAATCATGAACTCCTCGATGATCCGGTGCGCCGTGTTGCGCTCGGCGCGCACGATGTCCTCGGTCTCGCCGCGGAGGTTGATGATGAGCTCGGGCTCCGGCAGGTCGAAGTCGATGCTGCCACGCTGCCGTCGAGTGTCCATGAGGATCTTGGCGAGATCCCGCATGCGCTCGAGGCCCTCGACGTGCGTCGCGTGCTCCTTGCGGGAACTCTCGTCGCCGTCCAGAACCGCCGCCACCTGCCGGTAGGTCAGGCGCGCTGCCGAGTGGATCACGCCGTCGTGAAACTCGTAGTTCATCGTACGGCCGCGGCGATCGATGTCGAGGATCACCGATTGCACCAAGCGGTCGACGCCCGGCTTCAGCGAGCAGATCTCGTTCGACAGTGACTCCGGTAGCATCGGCAGGACACGATCAGGGAAGTAGACCGATGTGGCGCGCTGACGTGCCTCGGCATCGATGAGCGAGCCGCGCGCCACATAGTGCGCTACATCGGCGATGTGGATGTGCAGCCGGTAGGTCCCGTCCGGCTGGTCTTCCACATACACCGCGTCGTCGAAATCCTGCGCATTTTCACCGTCGATCGTGACGATCGGCACGGTGCGGAAGTCCTTACGTCGCTCGATCTCATCCTCGGTGACCAACGTGGCGATCTCAGTCGCCTCCTGCAGCACCTCGGCCGGGAACTCGTAGCGCAGGTCGTACTCTCGAATAACGATCTCTACGTCGACCTTGGCGTCGCCAGGGTCACCGAGCACCTCGACCACCTTGCCGACGGCGCTGCGTCCCTTGCGCGGGTACTCGCTAATCTCGATGTTGACGATCTGGCCGTCGACCGCATCGGCCAGGTCCTCGGGTGGAACGACGATCTCGTTGCCGAGCCGCCGGTCGAGCGGGCGAGCGTAGGCGAGCCCGCCGATGCGCTCGAGCTTGGCGACGATTTTGCTGCGCCCGCGCTCGAGCACACGGATCACCTGGCCTTCGCGCTTGCCGCTTCGTCGGCGGTGCTCGAAACGAGCCACCACACGGTCGCCGTGTAGCGCCCCCCGCAGCTGATGCCCGGGAATGAACAGGTCGGGTTGGCCGGAATCCGCCGCCGGCACGACGAACGCGAAGCCATCAGGGTGTGCGCTCAACCGCCCGACCACGAGGTTCATGCGCTCGGGGGCGCCGTAGCGACCGCGCGTCTCGACGATGGCGCCGCTGGCGGCGAGCTCGTCTAGCAGGTTCTGGAGTTGGGAACGGTTTTCTTCGTCGAGCTCAAGCTCGCTGACCAGGATGTCGAACGACACCGGGCCGCGCGCCGAGTCGCGTAGATGGGTGAGAAGGCGGGTAGCGTCGAGCGTGGGCTCGGCAGACGTGGAGATGGTCATTTACAACTCTATGCTGACAGTTGCTCCGTGCGCGCAGTCTCATCGTGTTCTCAGATGCTCAAACCATGTAGCGCTGTTGCGCCCTTTACGATGCTGCGCATTGAGTGGTCGCGCCGCGGGGCCAAGAAAACCGCCCGCGCCCCGAGATCGGGGTGGGTAAGCAGAGCGGAAGGCCCTTCGCGAGGCCGCAACCCGTGGTACCGGTCAGCGTACGGCCACGACAGAAGCTTAGCACCTGCCACCGCAACGCGCCGACGTAGGCTGGTGTAGTCTCTGGCCCATGCTCGGACGTCGGCTGCCCGCGCTGATCCTGGTGCTGATCTCACTGACCGCCCTTGGTTACGCGGCCACGCTGCGCGTCTCCGACAGCAAGAGCGATGGCTCCCACACGGGCATCTTCTGGAGCGATGAGGCCGTCTATCACTCGATGGCCCACAGCTTGGCGTTCGACGGCGACATCCGCTACGAGCGCCGCGACCTGGAGCGCGTCTACGAAGCCGGCTACAGCGGTGGCCCCTCGGGGATTTTCCTCGTTCGCAACCCTGACAACGGCCACCTGTACTACTCCAAGGCGTGGATCTACCCGCTGGTGGCGGCACCGTTCGTCCGCCTTCTCGGCGACAAGGGATTCTTCGTCCTGCACGCGCTCCTGCTGGCGAGCATGCTCGCGGCCGGTTACGCATATGCGCGTCGCGGGTCGCCGGCGGCCGTGGCCAGCCTGTTCACCATCACCTACGTGCTGGGCTCCGTGGTCACCCTGTACTTCTTCTGGATGACCCCGGAATGGTTCAACTGCACGTTGATCTTTCTGGCCACCTTCCTATGGTTGTACAAGGAGACACCGACCGCCGCGGAGCGCGGTAAATGGAGCTCGCTTTTCGAAGGAGCGTGGACTGACTATGCGGCGGCGCTGGTCTACGGGCTGGCGATCTTCTCTAAGCCGCCAAACCTCCTGCTCGTCGCCCCGCTACTGCTGTGGAACCTGTGGAGGCGCCGCTGGGGACGCTCTATCGCCTGCGGCACCATCTGCGCCGGCATCATCGTCGCCATGTTCGCGGTCACCTGGGCGTGGATCGGCAACCCCAACTATCAGGGCGGAGATCGCCGCCTGTTCAACGTCAACACCTCGTACCCGTTCTTCGACCCCGGCAAGACCTTCGACTCGATCGGCATCGACATGACCACCAACCTCGCCGACTTTGCCACGGCGCTGCCGCCGCTCGACACACTGGCGCGCGATGTTGTCTATGTATGGATCGGACGCAATGGCGGCATGGTGCTCTACATGTTCCCCGCGGTCTTGGCGCTGGGCCTGTTTGTGGCACACAACCGACGGCGGCTGATGAGCGCGCGCGGCCTACTGGCGGCGTTCTGGCTACTGGAGATCCTGGCAATCGTGCTGTACGTGCGCGGCAACTGGATCGGTGGCGGCGGCACGATCGGCAGTCGCTATTTCGCCAACGTCTACCCGGTGCTGTTCTTCGTCCTGCCGGTCGGCACACGACTGGCGGCCTCGGCAGCCTCCTGGGTGGTCTGGGGTGTCTGCTTGGCGCAAATCGTGCTGAGCCCGGTAACCGCCTCGCTCCGACCGTCGGCGCATACCACGCGTCTGCCTTACACCCTGTTTCCGGTCGAGCTGACCATTCTCCACAACCTGCCGTTCAACACCCACCCGCGAGCCCGCCAGCAAACCCTGACCAGACCCGCCAGGTTCCACGTCTACTTCCTCGACGACAACACCTACCTGTCCGAGCCCGAAGTAGGAGGGTTCTGGGTGAAGGGCGGCCGCGACGCCGAGGTGGTCTTGCGCACCGCCGCACCCGCCGAACGCATCCGGCTCCACATCCGCAACCGCACCCGGGCCAACCGCGTAGTGGTGCGCTATGGCGGCCAAGTGGTGCAACGCTACATCGAGCCGCGCCGCGCCATCGAGCTCATCCTCGAAGTCGACGAGGCCCAGCCATACATCGAGGGTCCGAGCTGGTTGTATCGATTCAGCGTCTGGTCGGAACAGGGCACCCTGCCAGCGTTCGATACCGAGGGTAGCGGCGACATCCGCAATCTCGGCGTGCTGGTCCGACCGTCGGTGGAGCCCGACCTGCCGCTCATGCGGTGAGCTGCCACGCTCCGGGACCCTTGTTATACTCGGCCGCCCATGCCCAAGTGGCGGAATTGGCAGACGCGCTAGGTTCAGGACCTAGTGGGGGCAACCCCGTGGAGGTTCAAGTCCTCTCTTGGGCACTTAATATAAGTGCTTGCAGATAAGGGGATTAAGCTTAGTTAGCTGGATCCCTTTTTTCACGCTCCACGCTCCAGGCGGGATGGGCGCCTTCAATCGAGCGCGCGATACGACGCTGGATCGTGATGTCGGCCGGCAAGCTGAGGGAAGCCGCGCGTACCCTTGCCGATGCTCCCCTACGGCAAGTAGGATTCTTCCGAACCTCGCCCTGCGAATCGAGGAGAGATGATGATGAGCCAAAAGAAAGGCAAAGGCCAGAAGGATGGCATGAGCCGGCGCGACTTCGCCAAGTCCTCAGTTGCCGCGGGTGCCGCCGCGGTCACCCTTCCCAAAGGGCTGCGCGCCGAGGCCACGCCGGGCAACAGCGTCACAGCAAGCGAAACGACCTACGGGCGAACCTATCGCCCGCCTGCGCCGCCGGAGACGGGCGGCTATGGTGGGCTTGCAGCTGGAGAAGCGCCCGCCCCGCGCGCACCAGCCAAGACCCGCCCGAGCTATCCGAATGGATGGAAGGAAGGCTCGACCATTCCGGCCGAGTACTACGTCGACGAGCAGCATTACGTCGCAGATGAGCGTTTCCTCGCCGACAACAGCTGGCTCTACGTCGATCACGAGAGCCGCGTTCCCGAGCCGGGCGATTACTTCGTGTTCGAGATGGGGCGCTCGGAGAGCGTCATCATCGTACGCGGCACGGATAGCCGGATCCGGGCCTTCCACAATGTTTGCCGTCACCGTGGCTCGCGTCTCTGTCGACACGATGCCGATTCGATCCCGGGTGATCCGCGGCTGTCCGTCAAGCAGCTGGGGCAGACCGGCAACTCGCCCGTGTTCCGTTGCCCGTACCACGCCTGGACCTATGACATCGACGGCAACCTGATCTACGCCTACGGCATGCAGGACGACTTCGACCCAGCGGACAACGGCCTGGTCCCGTGTCACGTGCGCACGGCGGAGGGCAGCATCTTCGTCAACCTGTCGCAGCAGGACGAGCCACCGGACTTCGAGTCCGCCGTCTCGCGGCTACGGATCATGGGCCGGTACTACGGACACGCGGGCCTGAAGATCGCCGCCCGGGAGAGCCACCCGATCCATGCTAACTGGAAGCTGGTGCTGGAAAACTTCCATGAGTGCTACCACTGCGGGCCAACCCACAAGGGGTTGACCACGACCCACAACTACAACTACGACGCCACGCCCGAGCAGCTGGCGGCGCGCAACGCGGCAGTGGGCGAATGGCTGACGCCGGCGGGCAGGGTGCGGCCCGAGGGCCGCGAGCTGGAGCCGCGGCTGACAGGGAACCTCAACCCCGGCTTCGTCACGGGGTCCGGCGACGGCAAGTCGGTGGCACCCCTGCTCCCAACCATCGAGCAGCCAACTCACGGCACCAACGAGGCGTACACGGGTCACTACACCGGCTACTGGCAATCCTACGACGACTATGTCGTCGCGATCCGGTTCACGCCTCGAGATGTAGCGCTCACCGACGCCGAGATCATCTGGCTGGTACACCCGGACGCCGTCGAGGGACGAGACTACGATCTGGCGATGCTCAAGGCATTCTGGACGGTCATCCTCCAGGAGGATATCTGGGTCATCGGCAACAACCACAGGGGCATTCTCTCGGACGCCTACCGCTCAGGCCCGTACTCGACTCATGAGAACTCCACAGCCGAGTTCATCAAGTGGTACATGGGCGAGGTCGTGACGACCGGACGGGGACCAGACACCGCATAGGTTGCTTCTCAACTCCTCGAAGTGCATGGGAGGAGAAAGCTTGGAGGCGGGATGAGCAAGAAGGAAGAAGGCGCGATGTCGACCCGGCGTGACTTGGCGCGCAGCGCCGTAGTCGGCTACACGGCCGCCGCCCTCGGGTTGCCGACGAACCTGCTTGCCCGGGCGATTCCAGACACGGGCCAGATGGGGGCCGGAGAATCCGGCCCGGCGGGGTGGGTGCGAGACACGATTGACGCCGAGTACTACGTCGACGAAGCGCGCTGGGAGGTCGACGAGCGCCTGGTGGCCGACCACTTCTGGCAGATGGTCGACCACGTGAGCAGGATCCCCGATCCGGGCGACTTCTTCGTGTTCGAGTTCGGTCGCTCCGAGTCCATCTTGATCGTGCGCGGGCGAGACAACGAAGTCCGCGGCTTCTACAACGTCTGCCGCCACCGCGGCTCGCGCCTGTGCCGTCACGATGCCGATCCGACTCCCGAGGACCCGCGCCTGTCGGTCAAGCAGCTGGGCCAGTCAGGCAGCTCGCCGGTGTTCCGCTGCCCGTACCACGCCTGGACCTACGACACCGAGGGCAGCCTGATCTACGCCTACGGTATGCAGGATGACTTCGACCCAGCCCAAAACGGCCTGATTCCCTGCCACCTTCGTGTGGCGGAGGGCTTCATCTTCGTGAACCTGTCGCGCGAGGCGGAGCCGCCGGACTTCGAGACGGCGATCGAGCCGTTCCGCGAGGTGGGTCAGTCACACGGCATGGCCGACCTGAAGGTGGCCGAGCGCGTCTTCGTGTCCTGCCGTTCCAACTGGAAGCTGGCGCTCGAGAACTTCCTGGAGTGCTACCACTGTGGGCCGTCGCACGATTACCTGTGCCACGTGTTCCCGAACATCGATCTCTCGCTACCGGAAACTCAGAGACCTGGGAGCGGGATGCCCGCGGGCTTCGTCAGCGCCACGATGGACGGCAAGCCGGCGGCACCGTTGCTGCCCGCCTTCGAGCGCAGAGCTGGCAGGAAGATGGGAAGCGATGTGGCGACGGGTTGGTCGACCGGGTACTGGTCTCCCAACGAAGACTACGTCTTTGCAGTCCGATTCACCCCCCGCGATGTGGACCTCACCGACGTGGAGTGCACCTGGCTCGTGCATCCGGACGCGAAGCGCGGCGTGGACTACGACCCGGAGAGGCTGAAGGAAGTCTGGTACGTCACGCTGCTGGAGGACATCTGGTTGTGCGAGAACAACCACATCGGGATCCGCTCCGGCGCCTACCGCCCCGGACGCTACGCCATCCACGAGATCGGCCGGATCCTGCCGGCCAACTTCATGCACTGGTACGTGAAGGCCGTGGCGGGTGACGTCGGCCGAGTGATGCCGTACTAACGAGCTTGGAGGGTGGGATGAGCGAGAAAGAGGAAGGCAATAAATCGACCCGGCGTGACTTGGCTCGTAGCGCTGTTGTCGGTGAGTAGCGCGACTCGACACAGACCATCCGGGAAATCCCGGATGAACCCACACAGACGGGGCATTGCGGCCAGCGCTGTGGTCTTCGCAGCGATAGTGCTCGGTTTTGTCTTCCAAGAAACACTACTTGGAGGCACTCTGCGGCGCCAGACGACGGCGGCCGAGGGCATCGGCAGCGTCGACGGCACCCGGATCGCTCGCGCCGATGAGGAACCCGGCAACTGGTACACGGTCGGGCGCACCTTTTCCGAGCAGCGGTTCTCGCCGCTCGCTCAGATCACCCAGGAAAATGTCGACGCGCTCGGCTTTGCCTGGGAATACGACATGCGAACGACGCGGCCCCTCGAGGCGTCGCCGGTGGTGGTCGACGGCACCATGTATGCCAGCGGCAACTGGGGCCGCGTGCACGCGGTGAATGCCGCAACCGGCGAGGAGATGTGGAGCTACGATCCGCGGGTTCCGGGCAGCTGGGCTCGCAAGGCATGCTGTGGGGTCGTCAACCGGGGTCTCGCGGTATGGAAGGGCTCCGTGTACGTGGGCTCCCTCGACGGTCGGCTCATCCGGCTCGACGCCACAACGGGCGAGCCACTCTGGGAGCAGGACACGCTGATCGATCGCCAACGCGACTACACGATCACGAGTGCTCCGCGAATCGTCAGGGATCGAGTCATCATCGGCAACAGTGGAGCCGAATACGGTGTGCGCGGTTACATCAGCGCCTATGACACGGCCAGCGGTGAGCTGGCCTGGCGCTTCTATACCGTCCCCGCGGATCCATCCCAACCCTTCGAGCACCCCGAACTGGAGATGGCGGCCGCCACCTGGGATCCGCAGTCTCTATGGGAGTTCGGCGGCGGCGGCACCGTATGGGGCGGCATGGCCTACGACCCGGAGCTGAACCTACTGTACGTGGGAACGGGCAACGCCTCGCCCTACCCGGTGGCCACCAGAAGCCCGGCGGGGGGGGACAACCTGTTTCTCGCATCGATTCTGGCGATCGACCCGGACACTGGCCGACTCGCGTGGCACTACCAGACGACTCCCGGAGAGAACTGGGATTACACGGCGACGGCGAATCTGATCCTGGCCGAGATGGAGATCGACGGGCGCCAGCGAAGGGTCATCATGCAGGCGCCGAAGAACGGCTTCTTTTACGTCATCGACCGGGCGACCGGCGAGCTATTGTCGGCAGAGCCGTACGTCACGGTGAACTGGGCCAGCCACGTGGACCTCGAGACGGGGCGGCCCATACAGGTACCTGCCGGCAACTACGACGAGGAACCAAAGCAGGTCTCCCCCTCCTGGTGGGGTGGGCACAACTGGCATCCGATGGCGTTCAGTCCGATGACCGGGCTCGTCTACATTCCGACGATCGAGTGGCCGACAATCTTCGCGCGCGTGCCCGACCCCATATACCGTCCGGGCCAGCAGACCGTGGGGGTGACGACGCAGGGAGGGTCGTTCCCTCTCGACCCGCCCGTTGAAGATGCGCCCCACGCCCTCAAAGCCTGGGACCCGGTGGCCAACCGCGAGGTCTGGCGCGTGGGCTACCGTTTCCCCTACAACGGTGGCCTGCTGGCGACAGCCGGCAACCTGGTCTTCCAGGGGACGGTCGATGGTCGCCTGAAGGCCTACGCCGCGGACACCGGCGCAGAGGTGGCGAACATCGAGGTCGGCACCAGCATCATGGCAGCGCCGGTCGCGTTCCTTGTGGACGGCACCCAGTACATCGCGGTGGAGGCCGGCTACGGCGGTGGAGCGAACGCCCGCCCGTTTCCAGAGGGCTCTGCGGCGATCGAGCGCGGCAATGCGGGGCGCATCATCGCGTTCAAGCTCGGCGGAGGCGGTGTTCCGCTGCCACCGCTCGTCGATCCGCGCGCCGAGATCCCGCTACCATCTCGCCCGGACGCTTCCCCGGAAACGCTCGCTGAGGGCGGCCGACTCTACCGCCGGTTTTGCGCCGATTGCCATCGAATCGATGACCACCCGACGGTAGCACCCAATCTGTTACGCATGGACGTCGCCGTTCACGACGTGTTCGAGAGAATCGTTCTCGAGGGGCTCCTCGAAGCCAACGGCATGCCCGACTTCGGCCGCGAGATTACCGCCGACGAGGTCGAGGAGATTCACGCGTTTCTTGTCGAGACCGCCCACGACGTACGGGGTATCGAGTAGGGGGCAAAGGCGCTCCGCCTTTGACAGCAAATCCTCGATATTGCGTCATCGTCAGCCTGGGCGCTCAGCCGGCGATGCCACCACCGTCCACGACCAGAAACTCGCCGGTGACGAACGAAGATTGATCGGAAGCGAGGAAGACCACCGCGTCCGCGATCTCCTCAACGGTGCCGATGCGCCCCAGCGGGCGTGACGTGCAGCCGGCGAGATACTCCTCCCACGACTGGCCACGCTTGGCGGCGTCGTCGGGGAGCATCGGGGTATCGACGTCGCCAGGGCACACGCAGTTGACTCGAATGCCGTCGGGGCCGTGGTCGATCGCCATCGCCTTGGCCATGACGATCAGGCCTCCCTTTGCCGCGCAGTACGCCGCCGCCTTGTCGCCGCCGAGGATGCCCCAGCCGGAGCTGGTGTGGATGATCGAGCCGCCACCGCTCTCGATCATCGACGGGATGACGTACTTCGACATGAGAAAGGCCCCTTTCAGGCTGGAGTCGATCGTCTCGTCCCACTCCTCCTCGGTACAGTCCGGAACGGTCTTCGGATGAAACACCCCGGCATTATTGAACAGGATATCGACGCGGCCGAAGCGCTCCAGTGTCTGCTCTACGGCCTGCCGGCAATCCTCGGCGAGGCGCACGTCGGAGCGGATGAACATCGCCTCGCCGCCGGCGTCGGCGATCGACTGCGCCACCGCCTCGCCGCGCTCCGAGTTGCGTCCCGTCAGTGCCACGGATGCCCCTTCGCGCGCGAAGCGCGCCGCGGTAGCAGCGCCGATTCCGGCGGTGCCACCGGTGATCAGGCCCACCTTGCCTTCCAATCTCATGCGAGCGATCCCCCTTCGTGGTTAGCGGCGGCTCCGGCGTCAGACCGGAGGCGACCGAGGCGAACGGTGCCGCGATCTCCTCCAGCTTCGCCTGTCGACCAAACGGTAAGTTCCGATTCACCGCATCGAGAATTGCGTCAGTGTACCCGGCCCGCGACACCAGGATGACACGGTGACGGAGTCGCAGTAGAGCGACCAGCCCTTCGGGACCACCTCGTTCATGTACCCGGCACCCGTCGACCGGACTATCATGACCAACCCACTGGAGCGTTTTCTCGGCTGGTTCGCGGAGTAGGTGGAGGGCAGGAAGTCTGGTTCGTGACGCCGCGGCGACCATCGCTCAGGCGAACGAAGCTCGTGAGCAAGGGAACCCATGGTGACGGAAAGCAGGCTGAAGGTCCCACACACGCTGGTCATCCTTTTCGCGATGGTGGTCCTGGGGCAGGTCCTCTCCTACCTCCTTCCCGCCGGATCGTTCGAGCGAGTGGAGAATGCCGCTGGGCGACTCCAGGTCGTTCCGGGTAGCTTCGAGTTCACTGTCGATGCTCCGGCGTTGCCGCCCCTGGCCAGCCTGACGGCCATTCCCAAGGGGCTCAGCGGCGCGCACCAGATCATCTTCTTGCTCCTCATCATCGGGGGTGCGTTCGCCGTTCTGCGCGCCACGGGGGCGGTGGATGCCGTGATTGGGACCCTCCTCAGGCGATGGGGGGATCGACCCTTCTGGTTGATAGCCGGCGGAACTACCTTATTCGCCCTCGGTTCGAGCACCATCGGATTCGGCGAAGAGTATTTCCCCTTCGTACCCGTCCTCATCACTCTCGCTCTCGCCCTCGGATACGACAGGGTCACGGCTGTGGGGATCATCATGATCGGGTATGGCGTCGGTTTCGGCGCTGCCCTCATCAACCCCTTCACCACTCTTCTCGCCCAGGACATCGCCGGACTCCAACCCGGATCGGGGCTCTGGTACCGCATGGTGCTCATGGTCGTTTTCCTGCCGATTGGCATTCACCACGTCTGGTCATATGCCAAGAAGGTGGGGCGGGATCCAGCGGCAAGCCTAGTGGCCGACGTGAGCGCGCCTGAAGGGGTGTCGATGTCCAGTGGCGCGGATGGAGAGTCGGGTGCTGACCATCCTCCGATGACCACCACGCACAAGCAGGTCCTGGCCGCCGTTGCCATCTCGCAGATCGTGCTTGTCTACGGGCTGAGCCAGTGGCAGTGGTTTCTGGTCGAGATGCAAGCACTCTTCGTCGCTCTCACCGTGATCATTGCCATCATCGCCCGCATGAGGCCCGACCGCACCGCCGTGGAGTTCGGCGCCGGCGCAGCAAGCTTCACAAGCGTTGCCCTGCTGATCGGTGTGGCCCGCGGCATCTCGGTGGTGCTGAACGAGGGCGGCATCGTCGACACAATGGTCTACGGCATCAGCCTTCCCGTCAGGGAGCTTCCCGGGGCGCTCTCCGCCGTCGGGATGTTCTTTGTGCAGAGCCTCGCCAACTTCTTCATCCCCTCGGGTACCGGTCAGGCCTATGTCACCATGCCGATCATGGCGCCCCTGGCAGACCTCGCGGGCGTCAGTCGGCAGGTGGCGGTACTGGCCTTCCAGTTCGGCGACGGGTTCAGCAACATCCTGGTTCCCACCCAGGCCGTGCTTGTGGGCGCCCTTGCCATGGCGGCGATCCCGTACGACCGCTGGCTGCGCTTCATCCTGCCCTTCATGGTGAAGATCTGGATCGTCGGCTCGATCGCGTTGGCGGTGGCCGTATGGATCGGATACGCCTGAGAAATCCCCCCTGGAGAGGTAGTCGGGATTCGGGGGGAGTTGCTCGGACCTTCCGGTGGGCCGGGCGAGAGCTCAACGGCCAGCGGTCACGCCACCATCAATCGCCAGCGCGGCACCCGTGACGAAACGCGCTTCGGATGAAGCCAGATAGAGGACCGCCTGGCTGATCTCGGCTGGCGTTGCGATGCGCTTCATCGGCGCGTAGTTGATCATTTTCTGCTCGGCCGCGGCCGGGTCCTCTTTCTTGTCGATATTGTCGCGGCGAATCATGTCGGTATCGACATAGCCCGGGCATACGCAATTGACCCGTACGTCTGGCGCGATCTCCAGCGCCATGGCGCGGGTCATGTTGACCACCCCGGCCTTTGACGCGCAGTACACGACGACCCCTGCGAACCCCATCATCCCTGCATCCGAGGCGATATTGACGATATTGCCGTTGGACTTGCGCAATTCGGGCAATGCCGCGCGGCAGCAGAAGAAAGTGCCCTTCAGGTTGACGTCGAGTTGAGCGTCCCACATCGCCTCGTCGCTGTCCTCGATGGGTTTAGCCGACACGACACCGGCGCTGTTCACCAGAATATCGAGGCCGCCGAAGGCGTCGTTCGCAATGCTCACTACCGACTCGCACCCAGGAACGGTTCCGATATCGCCGGGCGCTGCGACCAGGCACGCACCATCGCCCAGCCTCTCCATGGCAGCGCTCACGGAGTCCGTTGTTCTGCCGTTGATGGCGACGCGGGCGCCGGCGTCGACAAAGGCCTTGGCAATCGCAAAGCCGATACCACGACTGCTACCCGCTACCAAGACTCGTTTGTCGGTGAAACCCAAGTCGGTTCCTCTGGAGATTGTCGAGATACGCGTCCGAGGCACTGTCAAGTCAACGACGCGGCGTGCTCACTGTTCGCTGATCGCGTAGAGGTGCTGGTATCCGCGCAGGTAGATGTCGTTGTCCACCAGGGCTGGCGAGGCGTCGAAGCTGTCCTCCAGCGTGTTTGTGGCCAACACCTCGAACTCCGCCCCAGAGCGGATCACCACCGTGGTGCCGTCGCGCCCCGTAATGTACACACGCCCCTCGGCCGCCACGGGCGAGGAAAAGACATTCAAGACACCGGCAAGCCGCTGGTTCTGATAGTGGGGCGCACCTGTCGCGGCGTCGACCGCCGACAGGATGCCTGAGTTGGTCTTGAGGAAATAAAGGATGCCATCGATGAGCAGCGGCGACGGCACGTACGGCGTGTCCCGGTCCGACGTCCAGACGATGGCATCCGTCCCATCGATATTGCCGCGCGCGTCAGCCACGCGGATGGCCTTGAGGTCGTTTCCCCTGAAGCCGCTCATGAGGAAGACAAGGCCGTTCTCGTATACCGGGGAGGGAATGGCGTTCATCGTCAGACCGTCGCTTTCCCAGACGATGCTGCCGTTCTCGAGGTCGTAGCTCCGAACGCGCCCCATGGCGGGGACGATTACCTGCGGGCGCCCGTTGACGTCCAGAATGATCGGCGTCGCCCAAGTGTCGATTTCGTCTCGCGGTACCCGCCAAAGCTCTTCGCCGTTGCGAGCGTCCACCGCAACGACAGAAGAGTCGCCGTGCAGGTGGTCCCAGACGATGACGAGCGTGTTGCCGAACAGCGCCGGCGTCGATCCCTCGCCGAACTCATTCCGCATCCCCTTGTCACCGAAGTCTTTGTCCCAAATCAGCGTGCCGTCCATGTCGTAGGCGTAAAGACCGAACGACTCGAAGTAGGCGTAGAGGCGTTCGCCATCCGTCACCGGCGAGCTTGACGCCCAGGTGCTGTTGGTCGGATGTCCCGGCTCGTGGGGCTCCTGCTCGTGGGCGATCCGTTGCCAGATTGTTCGACCGGTCTCTCGGTCAATCGCCATGACGACGAATCGATGAACACCACGTGAGGCCTCGCCCCCCCGCGGATCGTGTTGGGCATCCCCCGTGACGTCCGCCGGGACCGCTGTAGTCACGAAGACGCGGTCATTCCACACCACCGGTGAGGCGAAGCCTCGTCCGGGAATCTCCACTTTCCAGCGGATGTTCTCGGATTCGCTCCAGGCAAGCGGCGGGTTGGCGGTCGGAGACACACCGGTGTTCAGCGGGCCCCGCCAGCGGGCCCAGAACTGACCGCTCGGGGCTTCTTGTCCCTGGGGAGTAGCCGCTACGAGCAGGAGAACCCCGACTATCGCAATCCCCAGTTTGGTCATGCCCTTCTCCTCGTCGTCGCGAGATCGCTGATGCGGTACCGCATTCTAGCAATTCGGCTTTTGACGCGGCGATCCAGGTCATCCGGACTGGCTCTCGCGGTCCCGCTGTGGCGGAGCCATCGTGCCTCCTCCCTCGAGTCGTCGGTCGCCTCCCCGGCGGCACGTAGGCAAAGGTGAGTCGCGTTCGGTCCTGACTTGTCCGGGCGGGTCCATGCTTCTGCGCGAGCAGCCTTGTGTCTCGCTTTTGCTACACCGAACCTCCCTCAGGTTGTTCGCGTTTCCCCCTTCTGAAGCAGTCTCCACCCGAGTACCCGAATCCCGTGCCTGTCTAGTTTCCTTCAACCGACGCGCGTTGACCCGATCGTGGCGCTCCGTGCCGACTAGCAGGCCGTGGTGGAAGTGTAGCCGGCCTGTCGACAGGGTCCTGCGAGGCGGAAGCAAGGAGGAAGCGATGGCTACCCCATCGTTGACGCGCCTCCTTGTCGCCATGCGCTCGCGTCGTTAGTCTGACTGGCGTCATGTGAACACTCTTAGCGCCCAAAGGGGAGAAGTGGATGGGAAGAGCGTTTTCGTCGCTTGGTGGGGCCCACGTCGTGGTCGGCATTATCCTGGCACCGCTGTGCCTCGGAGCCCAGTGGACCGCCGATAGGCGTGGAAGCGACAACATCGAGGTCATCGCCCACGTGCCGCTCGGCGGCGACTCGGTCGCCGATATCGAGATCGAACAGAACCTCGACCGCCCCTACGCCTACGTCAGCCGCGATGCCTTCGGCGGCAACGAGCGCGGCATGGACATCATCGACCTGCGCGATCCGCGAAACGCCTCGGTGCTCTACCGTTGGCGGATTGAGGACGCGGACCTACACCAGGGCGGTGGCCTCGACGTCAAGCTGTTCGAGTGGAACGACCGCCACTACGTGGTGCAATCGTTTCAATTTCGTCAGGGTGGACCCAACGCCGATCTGGGGGCGATCGTCTTCGACGTGACCGACCTGCCGGACGCGTCCACGGTACGAGAGGTCGGCCGCATTCGAGTCCCGGACCATCCGGGCGGCTTTCACAATATCTTCATCTACAAGCACACCAACGGCCGGGTGCTTCTGTTTACCACCGCCAGCGCCCCGAACGCGCTGGTCTTCGATCTCGGCTACATCATCGACGGTGTCGGCGGCGAGGGAGAGCGTGACGCTCTGGTCGCCAGGGTTCCGGTTGGCATGCCCGGCGAGAGCATTCTGCGCGGCTATCACGACATGTTCGTGGGCTACCATCCGAACACCGATCAGGATCGCTTCTACGGCGGTGGCACAGGCGGCTACTACATTTACGACGTCACCGACCTCGAGAACCCGACGCTGCGGATCTCGCTGACCGGCATCTCCGGAGTGCAGCGAGGCCACACGTTCACTCCGTCGCCGGACGGCCGTTACGTGATTGCCGAGACCGAGTATCGATACGCGCCGCTGCGCATCTTCGATCTCCAGCCGGCGCTCGACGGCGAGGTCGAGAACGTTCGCGAACCGATCGCCGCCTGGACCGCCGATTGGCGCCACCTGGCACACAACCACGAAGTGCGCTGGCCGTTCGTCTTCGTTTCCGGGTACGTCGATGGACTGCAGGTATTCACGCTTGCCGACCCGCACAACCCGCAGACCATCGCCTGGTACGACACCTACCTGCCGGAGGTCGGAGCCGACAACTCTCGGATCATGTGGGGTGCCTTCGGTGTCGATGTGCGCAATGAAGACGGGTTGATCGTCCTGTCCGACGCCTACTCCGGGTTCTGGGCCTTTCGCATGGAGGGCTTCAACGGCTGGACGGGCGACGACTGGGGAGTGCCCGACATTTCCAGCGTACAGAAATGGGATCGCGGGCCAGCCCAATAATGGCCTCGGCATTTTGCTGAGGTTACGATTCATTGCGATGGCGCGTTCCAGGAACGAAACCGCATGAGCGGGATGCCACGTCGACTCCGGCTTACCCTTCGCCTCGGCGTGAGCTTCGGTCTCGTCGCCTTGGTGCTCTGGCGTGCCGGGCTTGGCGACGTGGTCGCTATCCTGGGGCGCATCTCGGTGGCCGGAGGCGCCCTCGTGGTCTTACTCCACACCAGCGATCGTTTGCTGATGGCCTACAAGTGGCGCCGGCTGCTGCTCGCCAAGGGCATCGATATCGGGTTTGGCGAGACGGCACGCGCCTACTACGTGTCGTCGTTCGCCAGCATCTTCCTGCCCATGACGGTCGGTGCCGACATCGTGCGCGTCACCGTTATGCGCGGCAGTCGTATCAATACCGAGACCTTGATCGCCTCGATCGCGCTCGAACGCGCCGTCGGCGCTCTGTCGCAGGCGGTGTTCTGTGCATTCAGCGTGGTGCTAATTGTCGCTCTCCAAATGCAGATACCGATCGAGAACTCGACGCTGACGATCGCGGCGGTCGCGGCGGTGCTGGTGCTCAGCCTGAGCCTACCGCTGTCGTTCAGAGTCGCCGCGAGCGCTCGACAAAGGCTCAGCGGCGCTACTGGGTTGGCCGGCAAGCTCGGAGTGCTGGCCGGCGAGTACGCTGGATGGCGAGATCACCCGCGAGAGATTTGGACCTTTCTGCTGCTCACCTTGCTAGAGGGTCTCTTCCCGATCCTCACCTACCTGGCGGCGGCAGCCGCGCTCGGTGTACCGACCACCGCCGTCGAGTTGGCGGCGGTCGTCCCGGTCGTCTACCTGGTGGCACGGTTGCCGATCTCAGCAGCTGGGATCGGCGTCGAGCAGGGGGGGTTCGCCTATGCAGCGACCTGGCTCGGATTGATGGCGCATGCCCCGGCCGCGGCCATCTCGTTCCTGGTATCGCCGATCACCTTGCTGATCGCGTTACTTCCGGGGCTTGCGGCATGGGTCAGAGCGCGACGCTCGAACGCTGCCGGTTAGGGTGCCTACGTGGAAACGGGCGGGGTCTGTTAGCCCTCCGCGTCGCCCCCCGAATCAGCCTCCACACCCATCATGTGGCGCACATAGTGCTCCACCTGCAGGACGTTCTGTGACATCTCGATCACATCGATCAGCTTGGCGAACGAGGATTCTTCTTCGACCTGCTCGGTGACGAACCACTGCAGGAACTGAAAGGTTGCGTAGTCCTTCTTGCCTTGCGCGGTATCGACGAGCTCGTGAATCGCGCGGGTCACCGCCTGCTCCTGCTTGAGCGACGTCTTGAAGACATCCGCAACCGACGTGTAGCGGGCTTTCGGTCGAGTCAACGCAGGAATGGCGGGCGTCTGCCCGACCTCCTGGAGATAGGCCACCAGCTTCATGGCGTGGGCACGCTCCTCGTCCGACTGGCGGTGGAAGAACGCTGCCAGATACTCCAGGCTGCGGCCCTCCAGATAGACGGCCATTGCAAGATAGTTGTGGCTCGCCTGGAGCTCTCGTCCCACCTGCGCATTGAGCGCCTTCACCATCGCTACCGTGACCGTCGCCATCTCTGTCACCCCCCTCGCGATTGACCAGTTCCGTGACGATCATTCTAGTGCCACGCCCCACAAATAGTGGCACGCCTGTAGCGAGCGCGACGGGACGAGGCCGCGGAGCGGCGACGGAGGCGATGTTGGTACATCGTCCTGGAGCCGCGACAAAGGGATCGTCCCGTCCCGCCGCTACCCTACGGGCAGAGCAGGCGTACCACTGTTTGTGGGGCGCAGCACTAGTGCTCAGGGCCCGCGGCGAGGCCTATCGCTCATTGTCGCCGACAGCTATCCTTGGCTTGCGCGAATTCGATTCGGCGTATTCCGATATCGGCTGGATGCCCAAGTGCGCTCCGCCAACGACGCAGCGAATCGACCCACTGGATCCCCATCAAGGAGAAACGAGATGCGCCGTTCCCGCTCCACTTGCGTGAGCCTCCTCGTGATCGGCCTGTTGACGGTCGGATGTACGGCAGGTAGCGAGCCCCCGGCCGAGCCGGCCGCCACTGCCGAGCCTGAACCACTATCTGTGCTGGATCATCCAGCTCGCAGTGAAGACGATCACTATCGCGACGCCGGGTTCAAGCCACTCGAGGTCTACGGATTCTTCGACATCGGCCCCGGTATGACGGTAGGCGACCTATGGCCTGGCGGCGGCTATAACACGGCAATACTGGCTCAGCTGGTTGGCGACACGGGCCGCGTTGTCGCAATACTGAGCCCCGCACCTGCCGAACCGGACCGCGCCGCTCGCAGCCTCGAGCGTTTCAGTGGACGGCTCGACCCCTACGGGTTCACCAACCTCGAGATCGCCGCCGACCCGACACAGGTGCCCGAGGACACCTTCGACGTACTGCTGACGGTTCGCAACTACCATGACCTCGGGGAAGCTCCGGACCGCCTTGCAGCGCTGCCGGCATTCATGCGTATTCTCAAGCCCGGCGGAATCTTCGCTGTCGTGGATGCTCAAACCGACAAGCCTGACGAGCGCGACGAGCCGGTCCATCGTATCAACGACGAGCTGTCGCGCCGCGAGATCACCTCGGCCGGTTTTGAGTTCATCGAGGCCTCGGACGTGCTTGTGAACACCGCTGACACATACGGTTTCGATGGGCGCGAGCGGGCCGGCGAAGACCCTGTTGCGTGGCGCGCGACAGGCGAAGAGGCCGATGCCCCGATTCACCGCTACTACTTGCACCGTTTCGTTCATAAATACCGCAAGCCAATGCAATAACCGCTTGTCTCCGGCGGTTCCCGAGACCGCGAGTCATCAGTCGTCTGACGATTCGCGGGATCGATACTGCCGCAACCAGGGAGAGCACAGGATGCCCAGACGATTCGACCGTTGGACCGTGGCGCTCGCGCTGATCGCCGGCCTTACCGCGATCGGCTGCGGTGCCACCGAGCCGGCCGCTGAAGCACCGACTGTAGAGGAGCCGGCAAGTCAGATGTCCACGGGACTCGACCGCGGCGTTCTGGCTGATGCCGCCCGGCCCGAGGAAGAAGTCGCGCAGGACGAGTATCGCAAGGCTGTCGACGTGTACGAGTTCTTCGGCGTCGAGCCAGGAATGACGGTCGCCGATGTATGGCCCGGTGCCGGATACAACACCCACCTGCTATCACGGCTGACGGGCGACTCTGGCACGGTCTACGCCGTCATGGGGTTCTACGCGACCGGTTCGTTCGCTACGCTCGACGCCCTGACAGAGCGCATCGAGGTAAGCGGGCTCAGCAACGTGCAGATCGTCACGGATATTCCGGACGTTCCTGCCGGGAGCCTCGACGTGGCGGTGGCGGTGCGTAACTACCACGATGCCGAACAGTACGGCAACGGCCGACAGGCTACTGTCGCCCAGCTGCTGGGGGTCGTGAAGTCCGGCGGCATCGTCGGGATCGTCGAGTCAGCTACGCCGCACGAAGGTTGGCACGAGGATACCCATCGCTTGAACGAACAGACAGTGATCGACGAGTTCACCTCGGGTGGATTCGAGCTCGCCGGCAGCTCCGACATCCTCCGCAACCCAGACGACGACCACAGCACTACCGGATTCGACGACGGACGCTACAAGACCGACCGCTACGTGCTCAAGTTCCGCAAGCCGTAGTAGCTCGCAGCTTCGACCGACTGAGCTGAGATGGGTGCGGTCTCGACTGCAAGGGCGACTGGTCTGAGGATCGGTCGCCTTTTTCCTTGCATCCAGGCGCTCGTCGGCCGGCGCCGACGTGTCTTCAGGCGGCCTGCTCTACCGGATCCTCAAGATCCGGCGCGGGCTTCTCGGTCGGCAATCCGGCGTGCAGCTTCAGAAGAACTCCCGCATACGAGCGCAGATCAGCCGTGGGTGCCTTACCCGCGCTGAACTTCTGGAGTCGGGCCATCACCGTCTTGAGCGCTACGTCGGCGCTGTCATCGGGCTCGATGACCACCAGGCCTCCGGCGCTCGAACCGCCCAAACCGAGACGCGACAACCTGGGCGGCGTGAGCAGGTAGGCGAGCGTTTGCGGATGAACGAGAAAGTCCCGCCGGCGTTGCACGGGCGCCGCGTAGCTGCGCTTACCGTTGTGGAAAGTGGCCGCAGACGGTGGTGAGTACGCGATAGACGCGTCGGGGACCTGGTCGGAAAGATGCTCGCCGTGCCGATTGGAGATCACCATGCGCGCCACCTGATACGCGCGTCGCCGGTCGACGCTCGCAACGACCCCATAGCGCGCCGCCTCCTGCTCGGTGGCGCGGCTAAGGTCGTTGAGCGTGGCGCGCCACGGGCTCATTGGCGAATGGGTGTGCCGGAAGTAGCGCAGCTGATCCAAGCCGTGCCGCAGTGCGTGAAGTAAATCGCTCAGCATCGCCTCGTTCCCCATCGCTCGGCTGGGTGGCGGGCGCCGTGGCGCGCCTGGCCGCGGCCAGTATACGGCGCTAGGACGACCCGTGCAGCGACCTGCTAATGTCCTGCGGCATGAGCGACCTGCAGTTGCCGGGAATCGACGACGTCCGGGCAGCGGCACTGCGGATCGAGCCTCACCTGCACCAGACCCCCATGCTCTCGTCACGCACGCTTTCCGAGCGCACCGGCCTGGAGGTGTGGCTCAAGTGCGAGTGCCTGCAGAAGACCGGCTCGTTCAAGCCACGCGGCGCCCTCAATCGCATCGCCACGCTCTCACAGCAACAGCGCGACGCTGGCGTGATAACGATCTCCGCCGGCAACAACGCTCAAGGCGTCGCTTTCGCAGCGCGCGTCGCCGGCATCCACGCGGTCCTGGTCATGCCGGAGACAGCGGTCGCGAGCAAGGTCGCCGCGACCCGCGCCTACGGGGCCGAAGTGGTCCTGCATGGCGACGTACACGCCGCGTTCGAAAAGCTCGAAGAGCTGCGACAAGACCGCTCCCTTACCTTCCTGCACCCCTTCGATGATGCGATGTTGATCGCTGGACACGGCACGCTCGGTCTGGAGATCGACGCGCAGATGCCCGGAGCGGAAGCGATCGTCTGTGGCGTTGGCGGCGGAGGTCTGTGTGGCGGCCTGGGCGTAGTCTGCGACGGACTAGGCAAGGGTACGCGTCTGTTCGCGGTGGAACCGGAAGGGGCACCAACGATGACCGCCGCCATCGCGGCAGGCGAGCCGGTGCGGCTCGAGCACGTCGAGACGATTGCCGACGGACTGGCTCCGCCGTTCGTCGGCCACCTGAACCTCGAGGCAGCACAACGTTTCGTCGAGCAGGTGACGCTGGTATCCGACGACGAGATCCGGCGCGCCCTTGGCCTGGTACTCGAGCGAGCAAAGCTCCTGATCGAGCCCTCGGCTGCCGCTCCCGTCGCGGCTCTCCTCGAGGGGCGGTTACCGTTGGCGCCAGGAAGCCGCGTGGTTGTTGTCCTTTCAGGCGGCAACCTCGATCTTGATACGCTCCCCGCACTCATTTCCACCGATACGTCGAGGACGGTCTCATGATTCGCAACCGACAGGCGGCGCGATCCGGCGCCGCACTCACGCTCTGGCTTCTAACACTGGCGGCACCTGGAGTGTCCGCGCAAGAGTCCCAGGAACGCCAAGCACCACCGGAGCAGCGAGTCGAACAGATCATCACGGTCACCGCGACGCGCCGGCCCTTCGACCTCGAGGAGATCTCCGCCCACGCCACCGTCATCGATGCCGACCAGCTTCGCCAGCGCCCGGCGCTGGGGCTCGACGAAGCACTTCGTTGGGCGCCGCAGTTCAGCTTGTTGCGGCGCAGCCCAGCGCGGGCTGCCCACCCCACATCGCAAGGACTGAACCTGCGAGGCGTCTCCCCCAGCGGTACGAGCCGAGCACTTGTCATGCTCGATGGGCTGCCGCTGACCGACGCCTTCGGCGGCTGGGTGTACTGGAACCGCACCCCATCTCTGCTCATCGAACGCGTCGAGTTGGTGCTCGGTGGGGCCTCGGGGGCGTTTGGCAACCAAGCGCTGGCGGGCACCCTGCAGATCATCTCGCGCACGCCACCGACCACCCCCGCAAGCATCCAGGTGCATGGTCAAGCAGGCAACCAAACCACCTTTCGCGGAGGCTTCGCGCTGAGCGCTGGCAATGCGAAGCGCGGTTTGATCCTGGCAGCAGACGCATTCGACACGCGCGGATACATCGCCGTGAGTGAAGCGGATCGTGGCCTGGTGGACGAAGAAGTGACAAGCACCTACCAGACGGCGATGCTGCGAGCGCGTCTCGCTCCAGGGCTACTCGCCCAGTTCGAGGCCTTCCACGAGTCGCGCGACAACGGCACCCCCGAGACCTACAACTCGACGCGCGCCTTTGGCGGCAGTCTGTCGTACGACGGAGGCACGGCCACGAACGGCCACCGTTTCGCCGGGTTCGCACGTGACCAGGAGTTTCGCAGTCGATTCTCGAAGGTCATTGCGGCTCGCTCACGGGAGCTGGCGGTCCTCGACCAGGAAGTTCCCGCATGGGAGGTTGGTATTGCTGCCAACGGCTGGCGTCAGCACGGCGACGGGCTGGTGCTCGGCGCGGGACTCGATTGGCGTCGGGTCAGCGGAGTAAGCCACGAGGACGTTCTCCTGGCGGGATTCTCGCGCGAGCCTGGCGGCACCCAGAACGTCGGTGGGCTCTTCGTATCCGCCCAGGCCCGCGCCGGAGATTCGTGGCACCTGGAAGCCTCTTTGCGTGGCGACGCGTGGCATAACGACCCGCGCAGCTCCGGCTCAGAGTCTCGATCAAAGTCGACGCTGTCGTCCCGAGCCGGCGTCGTGTTCAACCCTGGCGGCGATTGGCGGCTGCGGGCCGCCGCGTATCGATCGTTCCGGGCGCCGACGCTCAATGAACTGTATCGCCAGTTCCGCGTCGGCAACGTCTCGACGAGAGCCAATGATGAGCTCACTGAGGAACGGCTCACGGGCGCGGAGTTCGGGGGAGACTGGTCGTCAGGCAGTGCCACCGCCGGAGGCCGCTTCAGAGTAGGAGTGACGGGCTACTGGAATCAGCTCCGCGACGCGGTGATCAACGCCACAGTCGGGGCCACATCTACGTTGATCCTGCGGCAACGGCGGAACCTCGGCGCCACCACGGTACGTGGGGTCGAGATCGATACCTCATTGCAGAGCGGCGGCATCACAGCCAACATTGCCGCAGCGTTCATCGACACCCACATCGATGAGAATCCCGTGGTGTCCGGGCAGCCGCTGGTTTCCCTGGTGGGCAATCGGCTACCACAGGTTCCGGGCTATCGGCTGCGCAGCTCGCTAGCGTGGGTCGGCAACCGATGGGGTGCCATCGTCGGCCTGCACCTCACCGGCGACCAGTTCGAGGACGACCTCAACCTGCTGCCGTTAGCCTCTGGCAGCAGCCTCGATGCAGCGGTCGATTGGCACGTTTCCGACCAGCTATCGATCGGCCTACGGGCGCAGAACCTGCTCGACGAGCGCCTCGAAGTACGCCGCACTTCGATCTTGCTGGAGGGACCACCACGTTCGCTATCGCTGACGTTCGACATTCGGTCCGATCGCGACACGACGGCGTCCACGATGGCGCGATGAGTCTTACTGGCCGTTGCCGGCCAATTCGAGCGGCAGCGGCCGTGACGGCGGTAGGATTGCTCGTCGGAGCATGCGGAGGCCCCGGCGCTGAGAGTGTGGCGGCAACAATCACCGCGGCCGACATCGCAAGGCTGACTCGGACGCTCGCCTCAGACGATTTCGCCGGGCGCGGTCCGGCAACTCGCGGAGAAACGATCACCATCAGCTTCCTCCAGGGCGAGTTCGAGCAAATCGGACTCGAGCCCTTCGGGGATCCTGCTGCCGACGGCAGTCGCACCTGGTTGCAACGTGTGCCGGTTGCGGAGATAACCGCAGACGCCACCACCGCAACGCTCCGCTTGCCGGGGCGCCGCCCACTCGACGAGCTTGCCTACGGTGACGACTTCGTCTTCTGGACGCTGCACGAGGAACCGTCCATCGATGTAACGGCGCCGTTGGTCTTCGTTGGATATGGCGTTGTGGCGCCGGAGGAAGGCTGGAACGACTACAAGCGCGATCTGCGAGGCGCCGTCGTAGTGATCTTGGTGAACGACCCGCCAGTACCCGGCAAGTTCGGCGACGACGCCATGACGTACTACGGGCGGTGGACGTACAAGTTCGAGGAGGCCGCGCGGCAGGGCGCTGCCGGAGCACTCATCATCCACGACGCTGAGACCGCCGGCTACGGTTGGGATGTGGTGCGCAACTCGTGGACCGGTCCACAGTTCAGCCTGCCGACGCCGACCGATCAGCCGGCACCGATGCGCTTCGAGGGCTGGGTCTCGAAGCGTGTCGCCGCCAAGCTGTTCAGCGCCGGTGGACTCAGCCTTACGGAATCGATGGCGGCAGCGACGCGGCCCGATTTCGAGTCCGTTGGCTTGGGCGCAGCCACGGAGATTCATCTCGACAACAACGTGCGCCGCATCGCCTCTTACAACGTCGTCGGGCGGTTGCGCGGCCGCGACGCCGGGGCGGCCGACGAGCACATCCTGTGGACGGCGCATTGGGACCACCTCGGCGAGGATTCGAGCATCGACGGCGACGGGATCTATAACGGCGCACTCGACAACGCTACGGGTGTAGCCGGGCTGCTCGAAGTTGCCGAGGCCTTCGGGTCGCTGCAGCGAGCAACGCGACGCTCGCATCTCTTCGTGGCAACGACATTGGAGGAGAAAGGTCTCCTCGGTTCGGCGTACTATGCGGCGAACCCGATCGTGCCACTGCGCGACACCGTAGCAACGATCAATATGGACGGGCTCAACATCTGGGGGCCGACCGAGGACATCACCGTGGTGGGTCTCGGCAACTCGCAGCTCGACCAGGTCTTGCAGCAGGCCATCGAGCCGCAGGGGCGCACGCTCAGCCCCGATCCTGAGCCGGCCGAGGGCTTCTACTATCGATCCGACCACTTCCCGCTCGCCAAAGTCGGCGTTCCGGCGTTGTACACGGACGCCGGCGTCCGCTTTGTTGACCGACCCGAGGACTACTCTGACTTGGTTCGCCGGCAATACAACGCACTGCACTACCATCGCCCGAGCGACGAGTTCGACGCGACGTGGGATCTGTCTGGAGCCGAGGCCGACCTGCGCGCGCTCTTCGCCGTCGGCGTCGACCTCGGCGAGGGCACCGACTGGCCCGCGTGGTCGGAGGGATCGGAGTTCAGCGCCGCTCGCGCAGCTTCGCGGCAGCGATGATCGCCGTCGCCGCGAGGATATGAGACGATGCCGGACTGACGTCCTGCAGCAGCAGCTCGCCGGGTCAGCCCACCCGGAGCGCTATTTCTAAGCGTCTTATCGACGGAGGAAGCCCCATGGCCCACGAAGTGCCCGATCTGGCGTACGCCTTCGACGCGCTCGAGCCGCACATCGACGCGCGAACGATGGAGATTCACCACGACAAGCATCACGCCGCCTACGTCGCCGGCCTCAACGGCGCGTTGGATGGGCAGGACAGCCTGCAGGCGATGGCCCTGCCCGAATTACTGCGCAACATCGACGCGACCCCCGAGAGCATCCGCGGTGCGGTTCGCAACCACGGCGGCGGCCACGCCAACCACTCGCTGTTCTGGTCGATCATGACCCCCGGTGGGGGCGGCGCACCCAGCGGCGACCTAGGCGCGGCAATCGACGCGGCGTTCGGCAGCTTCGACGCTTTCAAGGAGGCGTTCGCGAAGGCCGGTGCGACGCGTTTCGGCAGCGGCTGGGCATGGCTGGTAGTCGACGGCGATGGCGCGTTGCAGTGCTATTCGACTGCCAATCAGGACTCCCCCCATATGCAGGGCGATACGCCCATTCTCGGCCTGGACGTGTGGGAGCACGCGTACTACCTGAACTATCAGAATCGGCGTCCGGACTACATCGCCGCCTTCTGGAACGTCATCAACTGGGACGAGGTCGAGCGGCGGCGCGCTCAAGCCAGCAGCTAGGCTCGGTTCCCAAGTGACCTTGGCCGGGGATGTGATGCGGCATCCCCGGCCATTTGTTTGTCAACCGCCAAGCCCTCCATGCCGACCGTCCAACGGTCGGCACCGTCAACCGCATACCCCCTCTTGTCGGCGCCGACGCGCGCCGCTACCGTCCGCTCATGAGTGGAAACTGGGTCACCGCGAAGATGTTCCGGTTCACCCTGCTGATGTCCGGCAAGCGTCCAACTTTCAGCGCCGTCGTACGGTTGATTCGAGCTGCTTGAGGGCGGCGCGAAGGCACTCACCAGCTTCCTGTCGAAGCGTTCGCCAGCAACGATGGCCAAGCGTTCCGCGCCACCCGTGACGCGATGATAATCTAGCGGCCTCCGTACTCGAGAATGGGCATTGTTCCGTCCGGCGACGCCTCGGGTAATCGACACTTCAGAGGACACGATCACTTTGGACAAGGCCCCGCGGCTGCCATGGATCTTCATCGACGGCGCCACACAGCAGACTTTCCGCATCCGTCTTGATCTCCCGGATTGGGATCCACCCACCGCGGGCGACAAGCACGACGAAGCGCTGTGTGCCTTCCACGTCATCGGCGATGACGGCGCCGCGTTCGCGCTGCGACTACAGATCTCCCGTGACGTGCTGAGCGACAACGCCATCGCCGACCCGAGTGCGTTCCAGGCGCTGGTGCAGGGCAAGGGTGTGGAGATCATCGAGGGCGCTATCCACAACGGAATCCGCGGCGACCATCGGCTGGTGTGGGAGTCTGACGGCGTCTCTGTGGTCGGCTAGCAGGTCAAGCGTCAATCGTGGCTCCACGTAATCTGGTTCACTGGTGGCCAGACAGTGCCCGGCTGGCCAGAGTTATCGAATGATATAGTGGGGAATCGTTGCCACCTCCCTCTCTGCCACCCGTAAATCCCATGTACAAGAGTTCCACAACAGCCGGTGCACCGGCTCTGTGCGGGGCTCTTTCAGTCCTTCTCCTCTTGGGTTCTGCTGCGGCGCCGCTCACGGCAGAGCCCCGTCAGCAGGGCGAAGCGGACGAGCTCGTCGTCTACCTGATCGACCATCAACTCATCTCGCACGACGAGCTGGCGACGATCCAGACGGAGATCGAGGCGGTCTTCCGCTCGCAGGCCCGTGTCGCGGTACGTTGGGTGGTCGACGATTCGCCACGCCGCACGCTGCAAGCGGGCGAGCTGCGCTTCCTGATCCTGGCTTCCGACGGCACGCGCTGGTTCCACGGCCCGTCGAACGTGATCGGATTGGCGCCGCATGACGACAGCGGCGTCGGGCGTAACTGCTTCGTCTTCTATCGGCAGGCGCTGTGGTTTCGCCAGCAGGCCGTGTTGCGCTGTCGCGAGGCGACACGCGCACGCGCCCAGGCAGAAGCGGCTGGCTTGGAGCCCAATGCGGCGATCGAGCAGCTCGCTCCTGCGGAATGCGGTGCTTACCTCCCGGCCCTCGCTCCGCTGGTCGTGGCGCGCGCCGCGGCCCACGAAATGGTGCACATTCTCCTCAACAAGCTGGACCACTCAGGCTCCGGTCTAATGCGCGAATCGTTCGATTTGCGTGAGTGGCTGACAGGAGAACCGGAGTCGTTTCGACTCCTCCCCGACGAGGTGGCCGCACTGCAGGATCTCTTCGGTGTGAGCACCGCGATTCCGGCGGGGCGCTGAGCGACCGCCAGTTCAGCGACTGGTATCCTTGATCGCATGAAGGGGATTGCTCACCGCGGAGACGGGGCGCGAGGCATCGATGCGCCACCATCAGGTTCGAGCGTGGTGGGCCACTGACGGTGTCTGATCCCACCGACGTGAAAGGGCCGCGCGACCTTCGTACGCGCGACTTCGCGACCGCGACGCTGGACATGGCGGAGCGCTCCGAGGATGACCTAGTCCCCAACCGCTCGTACCCGTCGAACCTGCTGTGGCGAATGACCGGGGCGCTGGACGCCGCCGACGCGCCGGCTCGGGTTCTCGATCTCGGGCCCACCAGCAACGAGAACATCCAGTTCTGGGCCCGGCGCGGGTTCGACGTCAGCTGCTACGATCTGTTCGCGCACGAGACCCGGCGACTCGGTTCGCTCGAGATCACGCCGTTGACGCTCTCCAACGACACTCTCCGACGGCAGCGCCTGCCGTTCGAGGACGGCAGCTATTCCGCGATCTGCTCATGGAACGTGCTCTCGCGGCTGCCGTTCGTGCTCGCCCGACAGTTCGCACGCGAATGCCATCGACTGCTCTGCCGATCCGGCCTCATGCACGCGGTCTTCCTCGACGCCGACGGGCGACTCGATACGCGGCGGCAATACCAGATCGTCGATCGGCAAAGCTTGCAAGTCACCTCAGCGGCGGTGCCGCGCCGGTTACCCACCAACTGGGTGGACGCCGAGATCCGCCTCATGCTGTCGCGCTTCGCCGCTTGCGAGATCGTCGCCGCACCGTCGTACACGCGCGAGGTGCTAGCGCAGCGGGCGCCGATCATACCCACAGCGCGCTAGTGCACGCCGCTACGGGTCGATCCACCGGGCTGTTAGTGGCCCGTAACAGATAATCGTCACAGGCCACTAACAGCGTCAGCTTGGACGCTATAATCGGTCGCATGGTCAACTGCCTACCCGCGCCGTTCACGTCGGACCTCAAGGTCCTGGTGATGGCCGGCTCGAACTCCGTCTCCGAGCGACGCCGGCGCCAGCGCGTCGA
>Ga0315339_1000513_pt1 | contig 47075 bp, 42 predicted proteins | sample ASW17metaG_FD_204514 | JGI IMG/M metagenome (GOLD analysis project Ga0315339, IMG submission 204514) | Ammonia-oxidizing marine archaeal communities from Pacific Ocean, United States - ASW #17 | ecosystem: Environmental > Aquatic > Marine > Oceanic | place: USA: California | collected 2016-12-05 | reverse complement strand
CGGTGGTGGATGCCATGCTTAAGGATGACCCTGAATCCCGCATTGCCGTGGAAACCATGGTTAAGACCGGGATGGCCATTGTTGCCGGCGAGGTCAGAACCTCCACCTATGTGGATTTGGAAGACTTAATCCGCGAGGTGATTCTGGATATTGGTTATAACAGCAGTGATGTGGGCTACGATGGCAAGTCCTGTGCCGTGATTAATGCCATTGGTAAGCAATCCAGTGATATCGCCATGGGTGTGGACGAAGGGGAAGATAAAGACCTGGGCGCTGGTGACCAAGGTTTGATGTTTGGCTATGCCACCAATGAAACTGATGTACTGATGCCTGCGCCTATTTATTATTCTCACCGATTAGTAGAGCGCCAGGCTAAAGTAAGAAAAAATGGCATCCTGCCTTGGCTTCGACCCGATGCCAAAAGCCAGCTCACCTTGCGCTATGAAAACGATAAGCCCGTGGGTGTTGAAGCGGTGGTCTTATCCACCCAGCATGATCCCAGTGTCAGTTTGGATGATTTACGCGAAGCCGTGTTGGAAGAAATTATCAAACCGGTATTGCCCTCCGATTGGTTATCCAGCGATACCAAGTTTCATATCAATCCCACAGGTAACTTTGTCATCGGTGGCCCGGTGGGCGATTGTGGACTAACGGGGCGCAAAATCATTGTCGATACCTATGGTGGCATGGCACGCCATGGGGGTGGTGCCTTCTCTGGTAAAGACCCGTCTAAGGTGGACCGCAGTGCTGCCTATGCCGGCCGCTATGTGGCCAAAAATATTGTGGCTGCCGGTTTGGCCGATCGTTGTGAAATCCAAATTTCCTATGCCATTGGCGTCAGTGAACCGACATCCATATCCATCAACACCTTTGGCACCGGCAAGCTCACTGACCAGGAAATAGTACTGTTAGTCCGCGAGCATTTCAGCCTAACCCCATCAGGCTTAATTAAAATGCTGGATCTTAAACGGCCGATCTACCTACAAACAGCGGCTTATGGCCACTTTGGCCGTGAATTGCCTGATTTTACCTGGGAAAAAACGGACAAAGCCGACTTGCTCCGCAAAGCCCTATAACCCTAATAAACGCCATCCTGAACTTGATTCAGGGTCAGTTTGAAAAAAACATGGAACCAGAAATGACCACCTTCACCGACTACAAAGTTGCCGACATCTCCCTAGCCTCCTGGGGCCGTATGGAAATCGATATCGCCGAAACCGAAATGCCAGCTCTAATGGCTTTACGCAGCAAATATGCCGCCCAAAAGCCCCTAGCCAATGCCAAGATCATGGGCTGCATTCACATGACCATTCAAACGGCCGTGTTGATCGAAACCTTAGTCGATTTAGGCGCCGAAGTACGCTGGTCTTCATGTAACATTTTCTCTACCCAAGACCACGCCGCAGCCGCCATTGCCGCTGCAGGCATTCCTGTATTTGCTTGGAAAGGTGAAACAGAGCAAGAAGCCGAATGGTGCATCGAACAAACCATCGTTAAAGATGGCAAAGACTGGGGCGCTAACATGATCCTAGACGACGGTGGTGATTTAACCCTGATGCTGCATGAGCAATTTCCACAGATCTTGGCCAACTGCCACGGCATCTCTGAAGAGACCACTACTGGCGTACACCGTTTACAAGAAATGCTGGAAGAAGGCACCTTAAAAGTCCCTGCCATCAACGTCAACGACGCCGTCACCAAGAGCAAGAACGACAACAAGTACGGTTGCCGCCACTCACTAAACGACGCCATCAAACGCGCCACAGACCACCTTCTAGCGGGTAAAAAAGCCCTAGTGGTTGGCTACGGTGACGTAGGCAAAGGCTCTGCCGCTTCCCTACGCCAAGAAGGCATGATCGTTAAGGTCACCGAGATCGATCCAATCTGTGCTATGCAAGCCTGCATGGACGGCTTTGAAGTGGTCTCACCTTACCTTAACGGCAACAACACCGGTGAGCTCAGCTGCATCAACACACTGGTGATGGGCACCACGGACCTCATCGTCACCACCACCGGCAACACCAACGTGTGTGACGCCAACATGTTGAAGACCATTAAAAACGGTGCTGTAGTCTGTAACATCGGCCACTTTGACAATGAAATCGACACCGCCTTTATGCGTGAAAACTGGAAATTTGAAGAAATTAAACCACAGGTTCACAAGGTATACCGCTCAAATGACAGCAAAAGCGATTTCGTTATCCTCTTGTCGGAAGGGCGTCTAGTCAACCTAGGCAACGCCACCGGCCACCCATCTCGTATTATGGATGGCTCCTTCGCCAACCAAGTGCTCGCGCAAATGCACCTATGGGAAGCCAAGTTCGCCAACCTAAGTGCAGCAGATAAGGCCGCTAACTTATGGCTAAAAGTATTACCTAAAAAGCTAGACGAAGAAGTCGCAGCCGACATGGTGGCAGGTTTTGGTGGTGTGATCACCCAACTAACGGCAACCCAGGCTGATTATATCAATGTGGATGCGGCGGGGCCCTTTAAGCCTGAAAGCTATAAGTATTAGTAGGTTAGCATAGGGCGTATTGCTATTGGCGCGGCATCGGTTTTTGGGCGTTAATGGTGATAAGTGCTCTTATTGAGTATTAGAAAAATGAATTCCCAAAGCTTTCAATATCAGCAGATCTCAAACAAAAAAATATCAACAACTATAGAATTATTTGATCTTGTCTAAAAAAACCAAAATTACAGTCGTTGGATCTGGCTATGTGGGCATGTCACTGGCCGTGCTTCTCGCCCAGCACAACGATGTTGTTGTGCTTGATATAGACTCTTCAAGAGTTGAAAAGATAAACAATAAGCAATCCACAGTGGTCGATGCTGAAATTGAATCATTCTTAGCTGAAAAGTCGCTATCCTTGACTGCGACGCTGGATAAACAGGCAGCGCACCAAGATGCCAATTTTATTATTGTGGCAACGCCTACCAACTATGATCTAGATACCAACTGCTTTGATACCAGGTCTGTGGATGGCGTTGTAAAGGATGCTCTGCAGTTAAATCAAAATGCCTTGGTGGTGATTAAATCAACAATTCCTGTTGGGCACACAAAGTCGCTACAGGAAGAATTTGCAACTGATCAAGTGATCTTTTCCCCTGAATTTCTTCGAGAAGGGCAGGCCCTAAACGATAATCTCTATCCCTCAAGGATTATTGTGGGCAGCCAGTGTGAAGCTGGAAAACAATTTGCCAAATTGTTGCAACAGGTCGCTGAAAAACAAGATATAGAGACACTCTTTATCCGCTCCACTGAGGCTGAGGCGATTAAATTATTTGCCAATACTTACCTTGCGATGCGGGTTTCATTTTTCAATGAATTAGACTCCTACGCTATGGCGCATGATCTCGATGCCAAAAGCATTATTAATGGCGTATGTCTTGATGAGCGTATAGGTAAAGGTTATAACAATCCATCATTTGGTTATGGGGGTTACTGTCTTCCAAAGGATACTAAGCAGCTATTGGCAAACTATGATCAAGTGCCGCAAACGCTTATTCATGCGATTGTTTCATCTAATACAACCCGCAAGGACTTTATTGCTGATTCCATTATTAAGATGAATCCTAAGGTGGTGGGCATATATCGGCTGGTGATGAAGCAGGGGTCTGATAATTTTAGGGCGAGTGCGATTCAGGGGATTATGAAACGCATCAAGGCTAAGGGCATTGAAGTTGTTATTTATGAGCCATTGCTTTATGAGAGTGAGTTTTTTAACTCGAAAGTTCTATGCTCTCTTGAATATTTTAAAGCTTCGTCCGACATTATCATCTCGAATCGAAAGGCTAACGAGCTAGATGATGTGGCTGAGAAAGTATTCACGAGGGATTTATTTAATGGTGATTGAGATAAATATATGAAGGTATTAGTAACAGGTGCAGCTGGTTTTATTGGTTCAGCGCTCTCAATTCGACTTCTTGATAGAGGCGATGAAGTGGTGGGCATAGATAATCATAATGACTATTATGATCCTGCTCTTAAAGAGGCTCGGCTGGCTCGTCACAATGATCACGCCAATTACACTCATATCCGTATGGATATTGAAGATGGCGTGGCTGTTGAAAAACTGTTTCAAGAGTATAGCTTTGATGGAGTGGTCAACTTAGCTGCGCAGGCTGGGGTTCGCTATTCATTAGAAAATCCACTTGCTTACATTAATACTAACATAGTTGGATTTACTCATATATTGGAAGGCTGTCGCCACAGCAATGTTCCACATCTTGTTTATGCCTCAAGCAGTTCAGTCTATGGCGCTAATACCCGCATGCCGTTTTCCATACACGATAATGTAGACCACCCCCTAAGTCTCTATGCAGCAAGTAAAAAAGCTAATGAGCTTATGGCTCATACATACAGTCATTTGTATGGCTTACCGACAACTGGATTGCGGTTTTTTACGGTATATGGGCCTTGGGGTCGACCTGATATGGCTCTGTTTATGTTTACAAAGGCGATTTTAGAGGGTGAGAAAATTTCGCTGTATAACTACGGTAATCATACGAGAGATTTCACCTATGTTGATGATATCGTGGAGGGGGTCATTAGAGTACTTGATCGACCGGCGGCACCAAACTTCAAATGGAGTGGTGATAATCCTGACTCTGGATCTTCTACGGCGCCCTGGCGTGTTTACAATATTGGTAATAATTCTCCAGTTGAATTGCTAGATTACATTGGTGCTATTGAGGATTCTCTTGGAATAAAGGCAAATAAAGAACTATTACCCCTCCAGCCTGGCGATGTTCCAGATACCTATGCAGATGTAGATGACCTAGTACAGGAGTTTAATTACAAGCCGTCGATGAGCATCAGGCAGGGGGTTAACAATTTCGTTGACTGGTATAGAGAATACAAAAATCTATGAATAATAAAGAAAATACAAAAATTGCCGTCATCGGCTTGGGCTATGTTGGTCTTCCATTGGCCATTGAGTTCGGCAAGATATTTGAAACGGTTGGCTTTGATATCAACGAGTCGAGAATTAAAGAATTATTGAGCGGAAATGATGCCACAATGGAGGTTGGCAGTGACCAACTAAAGAGTTCGGAGAAACTCCATTTTTCAACTGATGCTAGTGATATCGTAAACTGTAATATCTACATCGTTACGGTGCCGACTCCTATTGATAAACACAAAAATCCTGATTTGACGCCTCTCGTTGGGGCTAGTGAAATGGTTGGACGAGTGCTTAAAAAAGAAGATATTGTTGTTTATGAGTCTACTGTTTACCCAGGAGTCACAGAAGAGGTCTGTGTACCAATTCTCGAAAAAAAATCAGGCTTGGTGTTTAACCAAGATTTTTACTGCGGGTACTCTCCCGAAAGAATTAATCCTGGAGACGAAGAGCATAGTGTTACGACAATAAAAAAAGTCACATCAGGCTCAACGCCGGAGATTGCTGACAAGGTCGATGAGCTATACCAAACTATTATTACTGCAGGTACCCACAAAGCTGCGAGTATTAAAGTCGCTGAAGCTGCCAAAGTTATAGAAAACACGCAGCGCGATATTAATATTGCATTGATTAACGAACTGTCAATTATATTCAATAAATTGGGTATTGATACTGAAGCGGTGTTGGAAGCGGCAGAGACTAAATGGAATTTTTTGCCTTTTCGCCCCGGCTTGGTGGGCGGGCATTGCATCGGCATTGACCCATATTACCTAACTCATAAAGCTATTGAGGTGGGCTATAATCCAGAAATCATTCTTGCTGGACGGCGTTTAAATGACAATATGGGTTCCTATATTGTTGGCCAGATTTCTAAATTGATGATCAACAAACGAATTCATATCGCTGATTCCAACGTTCTCATTATGGGTTTAGCATTTAAAGAAAATTGCCCAGACTTACGTAATTCAAGAGTCGTTGATTTAGTTACTGAGTTTAGGGAGTATAACTGCCGCACTGATGTTTATGATCCTTGGGTGGACAAAGCTGAGGCAGAAAAGGAATATGGGATCAAGCTACTAAACAAGCCTGTTATAGGGAAATACGATGTTATTGTCCTAGCCGTTAATCACGATCAATTTAAGAAACTGACGTTAGAAGAATTACGGTCTTTTGGAAAAGAGAATTATGTACTGTACGACATTAAATACATTTTACGGGCAGATCAAGTAGATGGTAGATTGTAAAGACTCAATTGCATCACTCTTTGGCTTACTTTGATTGTCTTGCCGTTAATAATATTTACTTTTCGGCTTTTAATTTAAGACATGGAGAGAAGCTCTATGTTAATGAAGAGAATTGAATGTTCTCATGGTTTTGATCTAGGTTTTTATTAAAAGCTTAACTAGATATTTCAGCTTCGTTTTCAAAGAATTGAAGTTGACTATATATTTGCAAAATTTCTTTTTTTGATGGTGGGGGGGGTTGTTTAGCTTAATGAAAATTCTAGTGACAGGTGGTGCTGGGTTTATCGGTTCTGCCGTTATCCGTGAAGTTATCGGCCATACCGATGATAGTGTAATTAATGTTGATAAGCTTACTTATGCGGGAAATATAGAATCATTATGGTCAATCGATAAAAATGATAGATACTCATTTGAGCAAATAGATATTTGCGATAGAGTTGCTCTTAGGTCTGTGTTAGACAAACATCACCCCGATGTGATTATGCACCTGGCTGCTGAATCCCATGTCGATAGATCAATTGATGGTCCTGGTGAATTCATTCAAACTAATATTGTGGGTACGTTTTCACTCCTTGAAGAGGCTAGGCTATATTGGGCCGATTTACAGGGCGACAAGAAGCATGATTTTCGTTTTCATCATGTTTCTACGGATGAGGTTTATGGTGATCTGGGGAGTGCTGATGACCTATTCACCGAAAAAAGCCACTATGCTCCTAGTTCTCCTTATTCAGCTTCCAAAGCAGCATCTGACCACCTGGTTAGGGCTTGGAATAGAACCTTTGGTTTGCCTACGATAATTACAAATTGTTCCAACAATTATGGACCTTACCAGTTTCCAGAAAAATTGATTCCTCTTGTTATTTCAAATGCCTTGCAGGGAAAGGCAATCCCTATCTATGGGAGAGGAGATCAAGTCCGCGATTGGCTTTATGTGGAAGATCACGCTAGGGCGTTACTTAAGGTGGCTGTCGAGGCTAGAGTTGGAGAAACATACAATATTGGAGGTCATAATCAATGTACTAATTTGACACTGGTCAAGACTCTTTGTGCTATTTTGGATGATTCGGTACAGCATCATCCTAATGGAATCAAACGATTTGAAGAGCTTATTTCATTTGTAGATGATAGGCCTGGCCATGATGCTCGATACGCGATAGATGCCAGTAAAATCGAGTCAGATTTATGTTGGACACCAGACGAGACTTTTGAATCAGGTATACGTAAAACCGTGAAATGGTATATAGAAAACAAGTTTTGGGCCCAACGCGTGATTGAAAAAAACTATCCAGTAGTGCAGCTATCTCAAGGAAAAAATAAATGAAAGGTATCATCCTTGCCGGTGGGTCAGGAACGCGATTGCATCCCGTGACGCAAGTTGTCTCTAAACAACTGTTGCCAATTTACGATAAACCCATGATTTTTTATCCTCTTAGCACTCTTATGCTAGCAGGAATAAGAGATATTTTAATTATATCCACTCCTGAAGATACCCCTAGGTTCAGGCAGTTGCTCGGTGATGGCAGTCAATGGGGGGTGCAATTTCAGTACGCAGAGCAGCCCAAACCTGAAGGATTAGCTCAGGCTTTTATTATAGGTGAGCATTTTATAAATGGAGATTCGTGTGTTTTGATACTGGGGGATAATTTATTTTTTGGTAATGAACTCCAAGCTATGCTTGCAAAAGCTTGTTCGAGTGCAGAAACTGGGGCGACTATTTTTGCCTACCCAGTTAGTGACCCTGAGCGTTATGGTATTGTTGAATATAAAGGAAAGCAGGTTATTTCTATTGAAGAAAAGCCAACGAATCCAAAATCACAACTTGCAGTAACGGGTCTTTATTTTTATGACAACAGAGTGAGTGAAGTAGCAAAGACTGTCAAGCCTTCAGCGAGAATGGAACTTGAAATTACTAGTATTAATCAATGGTATCTTGATCAAGGCGCACTTAACGTGGAGTTGATGGGTAGAGGGATGGCCTGGTTAGACACTGGAACCTTTCAATCGATGTTAGAGGCCGGACAGTTTGTGCATACAATCGAGAAAAGGCAGGGTTTAAAAATCGCGTGTGTAGAAGAAATAGCATGGCGCAACAATTGGATTGATGATCAACAACTGCAGCGTCTTGGCTCGAAATCACGGAACACAGAACAAGGAGCCTATTTGCTCCGGCTCTTTGAAGGTAAGGATCATGCCTAATATTCCATTCACTGTCACAGCAAGAACCCCTGACGACCTTAAATACGTTAGCGCTGCAATCTCGAATGGACAGGTATCAGGCGATGGTCCTTTCACGACAAAAGCACAGTCTTTGTTGCAAGAGCAGGTAACTAATAGTGGAAAAGTGCTGCTTACAACTTCTTGTACGCATGCCCTAGAAATGGCAGCTATTTTGCTAGATATTTGTCCTGGGGATGAAGTTATTGTTCCGTCGTATACTTTTGTGTCCTCAGCCTTAGCATTCCACATGCGAGGAGCAAGGATCATATTTGCAGATATCAAAGAAGATACCTTTAATATTGATGAGGCAATTGTAGAAGGGCTAGTAACAAGCAGAACTCGCGTAATCGTAGCAGTGCACTATGGTGGTGTTGCGTGTGAAATGGATCAGTTAATGGCCATAGCAAAAAAAAATAACCTGACAATTGTGGAAGATAATGCCCATGGTTTATACGGCCAGTATAAAGGCCAAAGCTTGGGTTCAATTGGAAGCATTGCAACGCAGAGCTTTCATGGGACTAAGAATATTAGCTGTGGTGAAGGGGGAGCGCTGATACTAAACGATCCTAAACTATATTCTAGGGCTGAGGTTATTCGAGAAAAAGGTACCAACAGATCTCGATTCATCAGGGGACAGGTGGATAAGTACACATGGGTAGATAAAGGTTCCAGCTATGTCATGTCTGATATCTTAGCAGCTCTACTCTATAGTCAATTGGTGCATGCAGAGCAGATTCAGAGTGATAGAAGAAATATCTGGGAAGCATACAACAAAGAACTCCATAATTGGGCACAAAGGCTTGGGGTTTCGTTGCCACATATCCCAAATTATTGTGAACAAACTTACCATTTATTTTATTTATTGTTCCCAAATAACATACTGAGAAATAAATTTATCGATTTTTTAGCAACCCACGGTATAGTTGCTACAAGTCATTATCAGCCTCTGCACTCGTCTGAATTTGCAAGAAAGTCGAAGAGGCTATCATTTGACTACTGTCCTGTCACCACACATGTTAGTGAGTCTATCGTGCGATTGCCTCTTTTTCCCGCTATGTCTAATATACAACTGGATCATGTCCTTCAAACTGTGCATAAATTCAAATTCTAAAAGGTAATTAATGAGTGAAAAGAGCTATATAATGCCACAAGAGTCCTGGGGGAATCCTTTTGATTTGACTGGCCAAGTGATAATGATTAGTGGGGTTTCTGGGCAAATTGGCCAAACGCTTGTTAGCAACGCACTTGCTAGAGGGGGTCGAGTCCTTGGTATTGATGTCTCAATGGTAGATATTCAAAAAGTAATTGATTTAAAAAAATGGGATTCAAATTGCATTCATATGACAGAGGGCAATATAAGTCTTAAATCTGACGTGGTGAAAGCTTTTGAGGATGGGGTAAAGAGGTTCGGAAAAATAACTTCTCAGATAAATAATGCTGGTGTGAGCGTGTTTGCACCATGGACTGAAAGAACAGATGAAGACTTTGACTGGGTTATGGATGTGAATTTAAAAGGGACATTTAATTGCATGCAAGTGTTCATGCAGTATTGTATTGATACTAAAACGAAAGGGTCAATAGTAAATGTAGCTTCGCACTACGGGTTGATCAGTCCAGATCCAAGAATTTACACTGATTGTGCTAGGCGGAGTCCTGAGATTTATGGAGCGACAAAGGCAGGTGTCATTCAAATGACAAAATATTTTTCAGTAAATGCTTTAGCGGATGGGGCTGATATAAGGGTAAATGCTGTTGCTCCAGGTGGGATTAGAAACCCTTGGAATCCGCAGGGAGAAGACTTTCAGAGACTTTACAGTGAACGCTGTCCCATGCGGAGGCTTGCCGAGATTGAGGAGATCACAAACCCAATTTTTTTCCTTTTATCCGAACAAGCATCTTATATTAATGGACATACACTGGTTATCGATGGTGGTATGACTGCCTGGTAATCCGACTTATAGAGTTCTGAAGCTGTGGTTAAAAACAAAGGATAATGTCTCATGAAAAATAAAGTGTTGAAGATTATACCTAAATCAAAACATTTAAAACCGGCATCTATTGGAGGCAGTAATCCAATATTTACAATTGCTGAGATAGGCTTGAATCATAATGGTGATATTGAGCTGGGTAAAAAACTCATTGATTCAGCTTCCACAGCTGGATGCTCAGCTGTAAAGTTTCAAAATTTTGAAACTGACGAAGTTTATATAAAAGGAGATAAAGCGGGAAAGTATCAGCTCTTGGGAAAGGAAATTCCAATATATGAACTTCACAAGACGCTTGAGTTAGAACGTGAGTTTCTTTCGCAGCTAAAAGATTATGCTGAGGATAAAGGCCTGTATTTTTTCTCTGCTCCCATGGGGAACAATGCTTTGAAGATGCTACTAGATTTGGATTGTGATTTAATCAAAATAGCATCATATGAAGTAAGTAATTTGCCTTGGGTAAGGACAGTCGCTGAAACTAAAAAACCAATAATTATGTCTTGTGGTGGGGCTAAATTGGAGGAAGTAGAGAGAGCACTTGCTGAGATATACAAATACCATAGTGATGTTGCGCTGATGCATTGCGTCATCAAATATCCCGCGCGTATAGAAGACGTAAATCTACAGGTTATGAAAACCTTGTCATCAGCATTTGAAATCCCCATAGGATTCTCGAATAATGGCTTTGAGCACGATTCAGGTAAAATAGATTTTAAAACAATACCATATTCAGCTGCGGCACTCGGAATGGATTTATATGAAATTCATATAACCCTTGATAGATCAATGGAGGGAGTTGACCAGGGTTTTTCAACAGAGCCAAACGAGTTGAAAGAGATGATGACCCTTATAAACACAACTAGGTCCGAGCTTTTAGGGTCAAAACCGTTAGATGTAGAAAATATTTGCATTGGGTCAGGGATTAAAAAAACGCTTGAGTGTGAACAATATGTAAGAAAGTTCGCCTATAAATCAATATTCTCAACTACAAAGATAAAGAAAGGTGAAAAACTGAGTTTTGATAATATTAAATGTCTGAGGCCTGGAGAATATAAGCGAGGGTTAGAGCCATTATTTTTTGACATTATTAATGAGTTTTTCTATGCAAAGAACGACATCGAACCATTTGAGCCAATTAATTGGCAAAATATAACTAGCTAATTAAGTTTTTATTGTGGTCTTAAATACTGGAAGGAAGCCCGCAGAATCCGAGCTTTTTGGCTGTTACGTTTTAAAAGATAAAATGGATTTATCATAGTGTCACCTTATGAAATACAAACTATCAGGAAGCTAATTTTTCGGTGCGACGGGGCAGCGTTGCCCGAGATTGGAACAGGCCATATTGTTAGAAATATAGCGATAGCGGATTGTTTTGTAGCAAGAAAAATCTGCCACCAGTCTGAGATAAGCTTTGTTTTGAGAACTGACGGACCTTTTAGTGTTGGTTGCGATTTAGTGAAGCAGTCAGGTTATCAAATAGAAATTGTTGATGACGACAGGTTGGAGTGGAATTCTCCAGAAGAAGCTAAAGTACTAATAGATTTTGATCCAACCTTACTAATCATAGACAGGCTTTCAACTGAGTTGGCTTGGATGACTAATTTAAAAAGTAGTCTACGTTGTGTAGTATCGATGGATGACACAGGAGATGGAGCTTCTCTCGCTGACGTGGTGATTAATGCTATTTTGCATGATATTCCTGTGGGTGAGTCGAGGTACATAGGTTATGACTATCTGTTTTTCAAAAGTATTAATGCCTCTGTAAAAATTGAAGTTCCTGAAAAAGCAAATCGAATTGTTGCTTCGTTTGGCGGATATGATCATCGTAATTTGATGGGATTCTTCCTCAATAACCTTCAGGATAATAATGTTTTGTTAGAGAATTATACTGTGGTCGAGCTTTTGGTTGGGGCCGAGAGCAATGAACTTATCGAACGATGGACAAAGCAGGCTGAACAAGTCTCTTTAAAATATGATATCCATGTTCGCCTTATGATTAGCCCTCCGGATTTTTTAGAGCGATTAGCTCAAGCTGATCTAGCGGTGCTGTCTGGTGGACTTACTATATTTGATGCTGTATCCCTAGGAGTACCATCTATTGGTCTTCCACAATATAGACATCAGCTTAACACCATAAGAAACCTAGAGGCAAAAGTGGCTGTCAGAGCAGGTAGTATAGAAATGGATCTTGATCAGGTCCATTTTGCAAGAATATTTGATCAAATGATGTGCTCAAGAGAGGAGCGTTATTTACTAAAAAAACTCGGCCCTAGCTTAATTGATAGTAAAGGAAGTGAGCGCGTAATAGATATACTGTCTAGTTTGGTTTATTAGCTCTTTAACGCTCAAACCATTGATTATTTGGAGTATATAGTTGCGTATTGTAAAGTTATTGGAATGGGATACTGATTTTTTTGGTTTTCCCGTGGCTCAAATACAGTCAGATACAATAGATGCGGAGCATCTTGCTGAAGTGTTTTCTTTTTGTAGGGAGCATCAAGTGCGTCTTCTGCAATTCAAGTGTCATGCCCATCATCATCCAAGCGTGCTACTTGCTGAGAAGGGCAACTTTCATTTTGCAGATGTTCGGATTACTTTGCTAAAAAATTTGACGGATTCAAAGAGGCGCACGGGTTCTTTGCCAGAGGGCTTGTCTTTTCGGAAGGGAAAGATTTCTGACATAACTGCGTTAAAGGAAATAGTCACTGATCTCTACACTCATAGCCGGTATTACTTTGATACAAATTTTCCTCGCAATGATGTTCATGGTTTTTATCGAAACTGGATTGAAAAATCTGTTCACGGACAGTTTGATGATGTCGTTTGGGTTTTATGTCTTAACGATTATCCGATTGGGTGCTGCTCTGTGTCTTACAAAACTAGTCAAATTGCTACAATTGGATTATTTGGCATAGATCCAAACTCCGGAGGAAATGGCTTTGGTTCAATTTTAATGGAGGAGGTTTTATTTTCAATGTTTCTCCGTGACATTAAAACCGTTTCCGTTATAACACAGGGAAGAAACTATGGGGCCCAGAGGCTCTACCAGAGAGCAAGATTTTATCCTGAAAAAATGGAAATTTATTACCATAAATGGTTTAGTGGAGATGAGGGAGATTGGTCATGCGAAATCTAGCTATTATACCTGTTCGTACTGGATCAAAAAGACTTACAAATAAGAACACTATAGATTTTTTTGGTAGACCTATGTTTATTCATACCGTTGACGCTGCTATAAAATCTGGATTGTTTGATGAAGTACATGTGTCTACCGAATCTTTAGAGGTAGTAAAAATCTGTGAACAATATAACTTACCGGTTAGATTTCTTAGAGATGAGGAACTTGCCGATGATACAGCAACTCTTGAGTCAGTATGTGCATATGTATTAGACACATTTAGAAATGAATATAATATAAATTTTAATAATTTTTGCTTGATGTGGGCAACAGCGCCACTTCGAACATCGGAGGATGTGAAAAGATCCTATGACTTACTTACAGAAGAATTAGATGGTGTTGTTTCAGTTACTAGTTATGATTTGCCAGTCTTTTGCGCCCAACAAGAAAATGCTGATGGCTTTTTGACGCCCCATTTTCCTGATATGTTTTGCTTGCCTAGTAAAAAAATGCCTGATGTGTGTTGCGATAATGGTGCTTTATTCTGGATGAGGGTGCAAGCATTCCGAAACGAAGGGCTTTGGATGCCCAAAAAAACTAGGCCTTATTACATGGAGAAAGAAAGATCCGTCGATATTGACACCCTAGAAGATTTCGATTTGGCTAAATATTATTATTCTAAAATTGTAGATGGTGAATAGTAAATGACGCATATATTCTCAGTTGTACCCCCGAGACTTGGGGGAATAGATATGCTACTGCCTATTTACTTGGAGATGAAACGATCCGGGAGTGTTAATATTGAGCTTATATTTGTCGATGACTTTGTGTTTCGTCAGTTAGAACGCGATGATTTTTTATTCGCGCAAGTGTCTAATTGTGTAGATAAGATATCTTTTTTGCCCAAAAAAAATATTAAAGCTAGTTCAAACCCCGTGATTATGTTTTATCGTCTTCTTTTGTTCTTTCTAAAATTTTCAGGTGTTCTTTACAGAATAATTAATACCCACAAACCCGTAATGATGCATTCTGGGCGGTTAAGTAGTTCTTTACTGAGAATTTTCCATCAAGCTATAAAGTTTAGGGGAGGTTGTACAGTAGCTCACTTTAATCTAATGCTTCTTGATGTTAGCAACGATAAAAAAAAGATTAACGCGCAAGATGATTTTGGCGATATATTTATTTGTTTCGATAAAAAGAATGTGTCTTCTTGGGACAATTCAAGTAAAAATAAGTGTATTGAGATTGGATACCCTCGTCTTTATGAATCATGGTTAGAAATTCTCCGCAATAATTCAAAGTATTACGTTCAAAAGCACATTAAGGAAACAGCGGCTCAGATGTTGCCACTGGTGGTTCTATTTTTACCCTCCACTGTCAAGGACGTTTTTGATGATGATGAACTCAAAGATTGGATTTTTGAGACAGTGAGTTGTCTCTCTGAACACTTTGACGATGCTTTAATTGTTTTAAAACCTCATCCTATGCAGAACTTTAAGCATCTTGTCAGCGTATTGGATGAGCTTAATAACCAGAAGTGCATTGTATCATTTCTTCATCCTGGTATTTTGGCGGCTGAGGCCAAGTTGGTAATTTCACATCACTCAACATCTATATTTGACGCGTTAGCATCAAAAACACCGGTCATTCAGCATCAAAACTTCACGCCACATTGGCTGCAACGCCATCCTGAAGGCTCTTTTCTTCTAGATTTGGGCCACCCATGGACGAAAAATGTCGACGATTTAATGGTCGAGCTTAATAAAATTAAAAATAATGAATGGGTTCCACCAAATTTTGTGGAGCATATTGGTCATCGGAATTCAATCAAAGCTTTATTTGAAAAAATTGAATTACATTAAGCTGCAACCATATATGGAGCTTTTTTTCAGTTTATACGGTCATCAGAAAGCGACATCGATAATTCTGAAAGTTTTTGTGTTGGTTTGGTGAATATACCAATTTCAAATTGGTTGTTTTGCTTCTAAGCTTATAAAGAGGTAGTTAAGATGGATTTTGTATCAACTAAAGCTAAGCCATTAAATCTGGTTAATTCGGAGGAACTTTATAGTAAGGCGACTTCTTTAATTCCAGGAGGAACGCAAACTTTTTCCAAGGCACCTGCGCAACATGTCGATGGGGTTTCCCCGCGGATGTTGCAGCGAGGTGAAGGTTGCAAGGTCTGGGACGTCGATGATAATGAATTTATTGACTACATGATGGGGTTAGGTCCAAATATTTTGGGATATGGTGACGAGGAAATATTAAATGCTGCGTATGAGGGTGCAAAAGTTGGGGTTATATCTTCCTTGGCTCATCCACTTGAATCTGAATTAGCAGAAGTACTAATTTCAAAAATTCCTTGTGCTGAGATGGTACGATTTGGCAAAAATGGGTCAGATGTGACTACTGCGGCGGTCAGACTCGCGAGAGCTTACACTGGTCGAGATAAGATACTATGTTGTGGGTATCATGGTTGGCATGATTGGTTCATTGGTTCAACTTCTCGGAATCTTGGGGTGCCTAAGGCTGTTCAAGATTTAACTATAAAATTTTTCTATAACGATATTGATTCACTTTTGAACGCTTTTAACGAGCACCGAGGTGAAATCGCTGCAGTAATAATGGAGCCTGTAAATTTCATCGAGCCGGAGGATGGTTTTCTAGAGAATGTTAAATCCATCACTCATGAAAACGGAGCTGTTCTTATTTTTGATGAAGTCATTACTGGGTTTAGAATGGCCATTGGTGGAGCTCAAAGTTATTATAATGTAATGCCTGATTTGGCGTGTTTTGGAAAAGCAATGGCAAATGGCTACCCTATCTCAGCACTCGTCGGGTCTACTAATATAATGTCGGTGTTCGAGGAAGTGTTTTTTTCCGGAACATTTTCTGGAGAGTTAGCTTCTATCTCGGCTGCATTGGCAACTATTAGTGCGCTTGAGAAAAGAGGAACGTTAGAGCATATTGATAGGATGGGATTGCACTTGAAAAAAGGATATGACGATCTCGTTAGTTCTTTGGATTTAAGTCATGTTACCGAAATGATCGGTTATGGGTGGTGGCCTGAGTACGTATTTTATGATGAACACGGTAAAGTTTCGTTAGAAATTCAATCATTATTCCAGCAGGAAATTGTGCGTAGAGGGATTTTGTCGCGAGCAGGTATGTTTTTGTGTGGATCGCATCAAAAAGCGGATATTGACGAAACCTTAAAAATATTTAAAGAAGCGTTAACAATTGTTGGTGAAGCCGTTAAAGCGAATAATGTACTTGATTGGCTGGATGGTGAGGTCCTAACCCCAGTGATTCGTGCAAAGTAAGCTGAGTAACAATGGAGGGATTTAAATGCGATTTGCGGTGATAGGCTGCGGGTCAATCGGACTGAGACACATTTCTAACTTATTACAACTGGGCCATGAGGTGGTAGCCTACAATCGCGGCCAAGCCAGACGCGACTTGGCTAAAAGACGATTTAATATCCCAACCTTTGACTCTATTGACGAGATGCTCGATTCTAATAAATGCGATGCAGTTATTATTTGTAGTCCAAATAGCCTTCACAAATACCATATGATTTCTGTAATCGAGCGAGGGCTCCACTTTTTTGTTGAGAAGCCGTTAGCTGTAGAATTGAATGATCTGAGTGAGATGGAGGCAGACATAACTAAAAAAGGTCTGATCTCTCACGTTGGTGCGAATATGAGATTCCACTTTGGGCCGATGACTGTGAAAGAGCATCTTGATTTAGACTTTATTGGTCGCCCGCTCTGGGCTAATTTTTGGGGAGGAATGTATCTTCCGGATTGGCATCCAGCTGAGGATTATAGAGAGATGTACAGCTCGAAAAAAAGCTTAGGGGGCGGCGCGATCTTGGATTTCATTCACGAAATTGACTTAATGTGTTGGATGTTTGGTGAGCCGAAGCTTTTAGCTGCCATGGCTCGTAATAGTGGTTGTTTGGATATAGAGACAGAAGATCTTGTTGACGTGATCATGGCTTTCAAAACTGGTATGCAAGGTAACCTTCATGTGGATTATTTGCAGCGACCATTTCAAAGAGGAATTCATATAATTGGTGAGAAAGGTTCCCTTAGATGGGATCTGGTCGAGGAATCCGTGAAAGTCGTTGGTCACGATAAGGGAGTCTCTAAAACAATCCAATATCCTCATGGATACATTAAAAATGATATGTATGTCGCTCAAATGGAATATTTTTGTAGTTGCATACAAGGAAATAATCAATCTATCTCAGGTTTCAAAGAAGGAATGAGTGCTCTTAAAATTGCACAAAACATTAAACAATCTATATCAACGCAACAATTCGTGAAAAGGTGAATAATATGATATTACCAATGGGGAAACGCGGTGTAGGTGACGGACAGGGAGTATTCATAGTTTTTGAAGCGGGGCCAACCCATACTGGACTTGCGGTGGCAAAAGAGCTCGCGCAACATGCTAAAGATGCTGGAGCCGATGCCATAAAATTTCAAATTACTGATCACCGCAAAATGATTGATGATCATAGTCTGCTATTTAATTACGATGTGATTGACAGTTTCGGAAATGTTGAGACAGTATCTGAACCGCTATTTGATATATGGGAACGAAGATGGATGCCAGTAGATGATTGGCGGGAGTTGAAACATTTTTGTGATGATGCTGGGATCGCTTTTTTTGCGACAGTATTCTCAGAAGAGGATGTTGACTTAGTTTGCGAAATGGGTTGCGACTCCCTGAAAATCGCTTCAGCAGATACAGATTACCAGGACTTAATTGAGTATGCTGCAAGGAAGGGACTGCCAGTGCAGCTCGACACCGGCTCGAGCTCCTTGGCGGAGGTTGAGCGTGCGGTAGATTGGATTCGTGAGGCGGGTAACGACAATATAATTATTAACCATTGTCCTTCAGGTTACCCAGCTCGCCTGGAGAGTATTAACCTAAATATAATCAAAACGCTTAAACAAACATATCCATATCCTGTAGCTTTTTCCGATCACACGCCGGGTTGGGAAATGGATGTCGCCGCTATTTCGTCTGGAGCGGATATCATAGAAAAAACAATTACACTCGATCGGACTCAGCGAAGCTGCGAGCATATAATGTCACTCGAACCTGCAGAGATGAAAGATTTTGTAAGGATAATTCGTGATGTAGAGATAGCACTCGGTGATGTTAGGGCTATTATTGGCCCTGAGGAACGAGATAAACGATCAAGAATTCGTCGGAGCGCTTATTTAGTGAAAGATGTGCGAGCCGGAGAACTTCTGGAGAGAAAAGACTTTGAGTTTCGGCGACCTGGGTTTGGGATGAAAGCAAGCGAGTATCGTCAATACATTGGCAAGCATTATAAGCAGGATATGAAATCAGGAAGCTTGTTAACCATAAAAGATGTGTAGTGTAAAGTTATGAATATAGTTGTTGTTGGAGGGGGTTCTATTGGAAAACGCCATATTCAAAACTTACTTAGTTTTGATGCGGTTACCAAGGTGGTTGTAGTTGACCCATCCGAGTTACTGTGTCAGAAAATTACTGACGAGTTTGGAATCGCTACTTTTTTAACTTTAGAAAACGCTTTGGAAAAAGGAGAATATGACGTAGCTTTCGTTTGTTCTCCCAGTCACTTGCATGTGACACATAGCGTGGTGCTCGCTAAGAGAAAAATTCACTTATTTATAGAGAAGCCAGTTTCGTTGTCACGAAATGAGGCACTAATTTTACTTCCTGTGGTTAAGCGGTACCAAGTTCATGTGATGGTCGGATGTAATTTACGGTTTCATCCAGGCGTAGTTCAGTTGCTTAGTGGATTGGAGAGAGGGCTGATTGGCAGACCAATATACGCTAGAGCACATTTCGCGCATTATTTGCCAAATTGGCGCCCTGGCCAGGACTATCGTACAACATATAGTGCAAAAAAAAATCAAGGTGGAGGCATCCTGCTAGATGATATTCATGAACCTGACTATTTGTGCTGGCTGATGGGTGAAGTGACTGCGGTTTCAGGTTCTTTGGAAAATTCAGGTGAATTAAAAATCGACTCTGAGGATATTGCCGAGTATACGCTCTGGCATAAAAGTGGGGCATATTCACAAATACATGCTGATTATCTTCGGAGAGATAAATCGAGGGGTTGTGAACTGATTGGGACAAATGGCACCTTAGTATGGAAAAGTTCTGGTAAAAATCCAGAGATTGTAACGGTTGATTGGTTTAACGCTGATACTGACGAGTGGATTACTCTTTATACGGAGGAGTCGTATGCCCCCAATCAGCAGTATATTGATGAAATTGAATATTTTCTCGGCTGTATCAAAAGAGGCCAAGCGCCAATGAATGGAGCCACAGAAGCTCTAAAGTTAGTTAGTGTTCTAGATGCCGTTAAGCAGGCTTCCCATCTTGGCCGGATTAAAGTGGCGTCGCCGATAGTCTGATTCGTAGATTTGAGTGACCACGCCAATAAGTGGCATAACCAATTTTGTGCGATGAGTCTACTATGTGATTACTAACCCAGACGATATATATCTGGCATCAAGCGTTTGTTTGAGCAAAATTTTTTGGTAAGTACTAAGAGTTTTTAGTGAAGATTTCTTAAGCGTATACGAGAGTAGTATAGGTTAATATAGGAAAAATAAAATGAAAAGTACGCACAAATCAGCATTTGTTTCCCATCGGAACCCTATCTTTTTTATTGCAGAGATTGGGGGGAATCATGAAGGCGATTTTGAATATGCAAAACGACTGACAGAGCTTGCCATCGAATCAGGGGCAGATGCCGTAAAATTTCAATTTTATACCGGAGATTCTCTTGTCAGTAGGCTTGAGGGTGCAGACCGTAATGCGCATTTTAAGAAATTTGAACTGTCGAACCAACAAAATCTAGCGCTAATTGGAATGGTTGAAGAGGGCGATGCTGTCCCCATGGCTTCTGTTTGGAGTGAGCAGATGTTGCAGTGGGCAAACCCAAAACTGCCGCTTCACAAAGTTGGGTCAGGTGACCTTACTTGCTACCCGATGCTTGCGTTACTTGCCAAGACAGGCAAGCCTATTATTTTGTCAACTGGCCTTTCCTCTCTTAAGGAAGTTGCGGATGCTGTCGCTTATATTGAAAAATGTAATCCGAGCTATATATCAGATCGAAAGTTGGCTTTGCTTCAATGCACCTCTGCCTATCCTACTCCTGATATGGATGCGAATATTGGGGCTATGTCTGCGTTGAAGTCGGAGTTCGGATTGCCAGTTGGATACTCTGATCATACGCTGGGTTCATATGCTATTGAGGTAGCAGTCTCTGCTGGTGCTGAAATAATTGAGAAACATTTCACCGACTCTAGAGATGGAAAAACGTTTAGAGACCATCTGATAGCTTTGACAACAGATGAAGTCAAAGACTCTTTAGATAGAATGCGACATATAAAGTTATTGCTAGGACAAGGTGATAAAGTGCTGACAAAATCTGAAGAGGAAGCAGAACATCATATTTCCTTTCGCAGAAGTATTTATGCTAGTCGGAGTATAAAAGCCGGAGAACTGTTGACTGAAGATAATTTAACAGTACTGCGACCCTTTCATGGTCTTTGTGCTAGTCGCTTCGATGATATTTTGGGCTGTAGAGCTAAGCGAGATATTCACGCTCACCAAGTTTTGAACGAGAATGACCTTGAAAGAAAATAGCGCTGAAGCAAATAAAATGCAAAGTGGTGTTAGGAAATACGCACCTTTTACTTTAACGCATGCTGTCCGTCGATGGTGGTCATTACGGCATATTGGCGGCAAAGGGGTTGATGTATATGTTGATGCTAATGTCCAACTGCTTCGGCATCCTGAAAGAACTTTTCTGGGCGATAAAGTTATGCTCAAAGAAGGCGTCAAAATATGTCCCACGCATCCAGATGCAACAATCATAATTGGAGATTGGACGACCATAGGCTACAACGTTTATATATTTTCTAAGTCAAAAATTTCGATTGGTAAAAACTGCTTAATCGCACCATTTTGTTACTTTGTAGATAGTGATCACGGAACTGATTTGGGATCTTTGATAAGGGAGCAATCGATGGCCACTGCTCCCATAACTGTTGGGGATGATGTGTGGCTAGGTGCTGGAGTAATTGTCACAAAGGGTGTGACTATAGGAAGCGGCGCCATTGTCGCAGCAGGCTCGGTTGTGACTGCAGATATTCCTCCTAATACAGTCTTTGCAGGCAGTCCAGCAAAATTTATTAGAAACCGAGAATGACAGTGAAAATAGGTGCAGTTATTTTGAGTCGGATGGATTCTACTCGACTGCCTGGAAAAGCCTTGATTGATGTCGATGGTAGGCCTCTTCTTTCGTATGTCTTATCGTTTTGTAAAAAAATTAATAATCTCGATTCTATTGCTATAGCTACTTCAACTCGAGTTGTTGATGACCCGTTGTCAGATTTTGCCAAAGTCCAAGGAATTCCATGTATTAGAGGTTCGTTGGATGATGTGGCAGAAAGATTTTTGTTGGCTATGGAAACCCTTAATCTTGATGCAGCGGTCAGAATTAATGGTGATAGTCCCTTGAACAATACGCAAATTCTTAGCGATGGTATCCGCCTTTTCAGAGGAGGCCATTTCGATTTAGTGTCGAATGTGCCAGCGCGAACCTACCCTTATGGCATGAGTGTTGAGGTGGTAGGAAGAAAAGCAATGGAATACGCATGTTCCATGATGGTTGATGCGCAACATAGAGAACATGTTACTAAATATTTCTATGATAATCAGGATAAGTTTGATATTTCGCTCATGAAATCAGAGATCGCTGAGTTTTCTGAGGTTCAGCTCGCAATTGATACTCGCGAGGATCTCGATCGATTCGCATGGATAATTAGTAATTTAGAGGGTGATCTGGCTGATTTGGATATTGCTTCTTTAGTCAAATTGGCAAATGCCTATTCGCTAAAAACAGGGAAAAGAGAATGAGTGCAGGTGAAACCACCACGAGTGTTATTGAGAGTACTGTTAATCCTTTGGTGACGGTTTATGTGACCAATTTTAATTATGGGAATTACATTGAACAGTCTATTGAGAGCGTGTTAGCGCAAACCTATAGAAGTTTTGAACTTATAGTGATTGATGATGGGTCAACTGACAACTCAAGAGAAATTATAAACCGCTATATTGAGAAGACAAATGTTCGAGTTATATTTCAGGACAATAAAGGTTTAATTGCATCCAATAATATTGCTGTCCGAGCAGCCCAAGGTAAATACATTATCCGACTGGATGCGGATGATTATCTAGACGACAATGCTCTACTAGTTTTGGTTAATGCAATTGAAAAGTCCGATGACATAGCCCTTGTATTTCCAGATTACTATTATGTGGATGCTGATGGTCAAGTCACTGGTCAAGAGCGCAGACATGATTTTCAAGCCAAGGTTACGCTTTTAGACCAGCCCGCTCATGGAGCATGTACGCTCATTCGTAGGGATTGTTTATTAGAGGTTGGGGGGTACAGCCCAGAGTTTACATGCCAAGATGGTTGGGACCTTTGGTTGAAGTTAACTGAAAATTATTCTGTTAGAAACGTTAATCTGCCTCTGTTTTATTATAGAAGACACGACACTAATTTGACTAACGATACTGACCGATTGCTAGATGCACGAGCTGAAATTTATAAAAGTCATGCTAAAAGAACAAAAAAACCTCACTTAAATGTCATTGCAGTACTTCCCACCAGAGGGCCAGCGATAGAAGTAGATAGTCAGATACTCTCTAAATTGGGACATAAGACTTTAATAGATTGGACTATAGATGCAGTTTTAGCCTCTGACATGATTTCTGAATTAATCGTTACAACTCCCGACCATGATGTGATCGATTATTTGACTAATCGATATGGAGATAAATTAACGATTGTTGGCAGAAATAAAAATGATGCTCTTGAGAATACTTCATATGCACCTGCAGTCAAAGCCGCTTTAGAGCATAGAAAAACTTTATCTTTTGATACCGTGATGGAACTTACTGCTGAATCGCCTTTTCGAAAAACCTCCTACATTGATAAAGCAATCAATGTAATGAGAGTCCATGATGTGGACAAAGTATTGGGAGTTTTACCAGATGACTCTATGTTTTACCGTCACAAGGGTTCTGGGTTAGAGAAGGTGGGGAATGATTCCAATGATCTCAAATATGAACGTGAATACCTCTATCGCCAGGGTGGAGGGATCATGTTGTCCAGGAAATATTGTTATCTGGATAGCCATGATCCAAAAATAGAAAAAAAGGGACACATTGTTCTAAGTAAAAAAGCAGGCATCTTAGTGAGAAATTTATTTGAAAGAAAAATAGCAGAATTAGCGTTAAAAGAGAATTTATGAAAAAGGTATGTTGTTATCTCTGTGGTTCAAGTCAAGGAGATATTTTATTTAAGCAAGAGGGCCATGATCCATATCTGGCAAAAGTGCATAAATCTGCTCCAGAATACGATCTTAATTGGATGGTTTGTGATGAGTGTGGTTTTGTTTATCGATCACCAGCTCTTACTGACCAAGAACTAGATGTGTTGTATAAGAGTTATGATCAGGATGAATTTTCTAACACTACTCCCGATGAGTATTTTAATAAAATAATATCTTTTCCAACTGAGAAATCAGAAAATTGGCAAAAAATTTCATGGTTAAAAAAAGTAATTAGTGATAGCGGAAGAAAAGATATTTTTGAAGCTCTTGATATTGGCTGCGGCGGGGGCACTTTACTTTATACAGCGAGGGAGGAACTTTCTTTAAAAAGTGTTAGCGGGGTCGAACTAAACAAAGTTTATGCTGATTTGGCACGACGAAGATTAGATGCAAATATTCTTAATGAAAATTACGTAAGTGGCTTGTTTAAAAAACAATTTGATTTGCTTATTAATACTAAAGTACTTGAACATGTAGCTGATCCACTTCCGTTTTTAAAAGAAATGTATGACGATCTTGCAAATGAGGGTTTGCTTTTTATTGAGGTGCCGGATGTCTCAGATATGTATAGTTTACCTCCAACTCATGAAAGGTTCTGGATTCCACATATATTTTTTTTTAGCGGTAACACTTTGAGTGCCTTGCTTAGAAAAGTTGGGTTTCAAATTGTAGCTCATAGAGTAATAAAGACTCATCGCGAAAGAAGTTATCTACAGTTTGTAGCTGAGAAGACCGAAGCAGTATCAGATGATATTTCAGTCCTATCATACGATGATATAGAGAGCATGAAGAAATCAATCGCATTAAACTTAAAAAATTACAGCAAATAAGTAGTCAGTTATTAAAACTACAGTGGGAGATGCTTAGATCGTGTGTGGAATAGCTGGGTATATTGGGAAAAAAATAATTGGTAAAAATGCAATTGATACAACATTGTGTTTAATGAAAAACCGTGGCCCGGATTTTCAGGATTGGTGCTTCTTTGGTGCTAATGATACTAATGTTTACTTGCTTCATAGCCGGTTAAGTATCATTGATTTGGATGAGCGATCCAATCAACCCTTTTCATTTAATGGCGCTACTCTTGTGTTTAATGGAGAGATTTATAATTATATTGAAGTAAGGGAGAAGTTAAAAAAGCAAGGATATACATTTTCTACTAATTCTGACACTGAAGTTCTGCTCAAAGCTTATTTGGAATATGGTGAAGACTGTGTGCAACACTTTAATGGTATGTGGGCTTTTGCTATATGGGACGAAAAGAATAAAAAACTGTTTTTGTCCCGTGATAGGTTTGCTGAAAAACCGCTTTATTACTTTCAAGATAGTGACGGATTTTATTTTGCATCTGAAATAAAGGCAATTCAATCACTTCGTCAAAAAAAACTACAAGTCAATTACGATCATCTGAGGCGTTACTTGGTTTATGGCTATAAATTTCTGCACAAAACTCCGCAGACATTTTTTCACGGTATACGTGAAATTGAATTTTCCTCTAATGCTATTTTAGATTGCAACAATAACTTTATCCAAACTAGGTATTGGAAACCAGAAAGAAATGTAAAAGAAATGACATTGAATGAAGCTGTGGAAGGTTCTCGACATCATTTATTAGAGAGCGTTAAGTTACGTCTTCGGGCTGATGTGCCCTTGGCTTTCTGCTTGAGTGGTGGTGTGGATTCAGCATCATTGGTCTCCATTGCAAAAAAAGAGTTCAATTATGATGTCGCTACATTTTCAATTATTGATTCCGATGAGCGGTACAATGAATATGACAATATGCAAGCAACTATTGATGATCTGAAATGTAAGCATTCTTTGCTGCATCTCAATTATGAAAATACGCTTGAACGGTTAGAAGATTTAGTAGCCTACCATGATTCACCTGTATCAACGATTACATATCTTACCCATTCCATGCTCTCTGAAAAAATCAGTGAGCTTGGCTATAAAGTAGCTATATCTGGGACAGGAGCTGATGAACTTTTTACAGGTTACTATGATCACTTTAATCTGCACTTATATGAAATGCGAAATCATCCGCAATTTAATCAATATCTTAAAGATTGGCAGGAACATACCGGTAAGATGGTTCGAAACCCTTACCTCAAAAACCCTAAACTTTATTTTAATGATCAGTCAATACGTGCTCATAACCATCTAGATAGTGCTGAATTTGCATCATTTTTAGCAGAAGATTATTCAATTGAAATAACGGAGACCACTTACACAGATTCATTGTTACGAAATCGCATGCTTAATGAACTTTTTCATGAGGCAACTCCAGTTAGCTTAAAAGAGGATGATATGAATTCTATGAAATATTCTATAGAAAATCGAAGTCCTTTCCTGGATGTAAATTTATTTGATTTTGCAAATTCTATACCTAATGAACATCTTATTCAAAATGGGTATGGGAAATATGTATTACGTGAGGCGATGAACGGGATATTAAATGATCAAGTTAGATTGGATAGAAGAAAAAAAGGTTTCAATGCCTCCATAAATTCTCTCTTTGATTTTTCAGACAAAAGTACTCGTGATTATTTTTTGGATTCCTCATCTGCTATATTTGATTTGGTTAATGTTGCTAGTGTTGAGCAGATGATTAGTTCAAAAGAGACGTCAAGCCATAACAGTAAATTTCTCTTCAGCTTTATAAATTGTAAAATTTTCCTAGAGCAGCAATTAAAATGAATGAAAATATAAAAAATATAGTTAGATCGCTTGATATAAATCAAGCTAAATACACTAGCGATGGTGTCTCAGATTTCTATTGGCCTTTGGATAATAAGAAGACTACAGAGGTCATGAATAGTATTACAAGCACTCTGATACCATATATCACAGAGAATCAAGGTAAGCACACTGAGTTATTAGCAGTCAGAATTTTATTTAAATGGTTTGTTTGTGAAGTTCTGAGGCTATTGGAGGCAACGATCGTCGCCACAGAGTGCAAAAGACTCGATATTACGCCGGTAATACCTGACCACTACAAGAAGCTTGATGCGGTTTATAACTCAAGTACTTTAGAGTGTATTTTTTTTCTGAACCAATGCGCAGGACCATCTTATGGTCGAAATTTTCCTCAAAGTTTGAAACGTCATGGGAATGAATTTTTTTGGAATGGATTTAAAATTGGATTATTAAGAAAATATGGGTCTAATGCAAATGACGTTTTGACTATAAGTCCTTCAAATCTAGCAATGCAGCATGCTAAAAAATCCAGCAAGTTGTTACGTTATTCAGCATTTGGAGAATGGTTTGGCTCGATGCCTAGAAGCCTTATAAATAAAGAAACTAATCAAATGTTTGGCCTGCAGAAAATTTTAAAGAATGTTGAAGATAGCTTTAGTGAAGCTGGTTACCAAATACCTCTTGAAGTCCTTAAATATATATCAACGTGGATAATTCATGCGAATAATTTTGTTAATTATCATTTAAATCAAGAAAATTCATTTATAGAAAAAATTAAAAGTGATGTTTGGTTTGGTTGCGGGGGAAATACAATCTGGCATGTAATTCTAATAGAGAAGTTACGTCGACATAGAATTAAAGTAGTGACTCATGATCATGGATCTGGAAATTCATATCAGGCAAACACGCCGTCCCATTGGGTAGAGTATATGCATACCGATCATTTCATAACATTTAATACTATTAACGAAAAAAATAGAAATAGTCACTATAAAAGTGATTTGATGATGGGTCAGCCTGATCCATCAATTCAATGTTTGGATAGCGTCCTGGGCAATAAAAATATTGAAATTTATTCAAAGATAATCAGGTCGTCAAAAAAAATTCAAAAAATAATGTATGTTGGCACAGCGTTTGTTGGTGAAGGAGCAAGGTTATTCCCTATTTTCCATGATATTCCTTATTTTGATTGGCAAATAAGATTGTTATCACATCTAAAGGAATTAAATATGGATGTTATTTACAAACCTCATCCAGAAGGCGCAACTAATGTTCCTCTTGGTTTTGCTGAATCTTTTGGATTTCAATCAAACACAAAAAAGTTTGAGGAAATTAATGAAGACGTTGATGCGTATATAATAGATTTCATATTTTCATCTACTACTCCTTCAGTCCTAAAAACTGATAAGCCAGTCTTTTTTATTAATTTTGGATTCCCAGAATTAATACCAGAAGCTTTGGATTTGGTCAAAAAACGCTGTTACTACATAGAAGGAAAGCATTCGTTTGATTCAAGACTAAGTATCGATTTTAATGAATTTGATCAATTTATTTATAATGAGGAGCATATATTTGATACAAGCTTCCAAGATACTTACTTCAACAATATTTAAACTTATAGTCTCCCATTATAGGAAAGTAATAATCTATGAGCTCTAGTGAATTAAAAAATACATTTTATCCCATTTATTATTTTTTGAAAAAATATCCAAAACGCAGTGCGATTACAGTACTTGCATTATTGTTCTCGGGGCTTGCTGAAGTAGTCAGTTTTGCTGCGATGATACCTCTTCTTGGATTGGCAATTTTTCAGGATACAGAACAAAGAGAGCTTGGTCTTCTTGAGACAGGCATATCAAAAATCTTTGATATTATAGAGCTTGATATGACGATGGGGGGGATTTTGACACTAATAGTTCTAATGATGGGATTAAAATCTTTCCTATCTTATTATGCAATGAAAGAAGTGGGGTATATTTGTACCGATGTTGAAGTGGATTTTCGAAAGAGGATGGTTAACTCGTTATTGTACGCTGATTGGCGGTATTACCTCAACAACCAAACGGGTGATTTCTCGACTGCTATAAGCACGCAAGTTCAAGCGGCATGTAATGTATTCAGAGCTACAGGCCTCGTATTGGCCGGGTTGATTCAAGTTGGTCTTTTCTCAACAATGTCACTTACTATATCCATCCCAATCACTATTGGAGGTATTTTGCTGGGATTAACAGTGATGTTGTTTTTGAGAAACTTTGTAACCTTGGCAAGGGTTTCAGCCAAAACACTAGCAAAACATGAAGGAACTCTGCTTTCGACCTTAATAGATTGTCTTCGAGGCATTAAGTCCAACAAAGCAATGAGTATGCAAGGTAGGCTACAAAAGTATTTAGAGCAAGACATAGAAAGACTTGCGGTAATGAGGAAGCGGATTATTTTAAGCTCTGCTGTGTTGAAGAATTTTCAGGAACCTGTTCAGGTAGTAGGAATAGCTGCAGCTCTTTACGCCTTAACCTCTTATTGGAAGGGGGGAGTTGATGAACTTCTTGTGCTGATTTTATTGTTTTACAGAAGTGGGCAAAGGTTAGGTAACCTTCAAATTTATTATCAACAGATTGTTTCAGCGTTCGCGCCATTCTGGTTTGTTTCTAATATTATTAGTGGTGCTGAAAAAGAAAGAGAGGACCTTAATTCCGGCTTAGTCGCGTCTCTTAATGGCTCGATAATTTTCGATAAGGTTAGCTTTGCTTATGACTCTAAATACGTACTGAATCAGGTTGATCTTGAGATCAAGATAGGTGACTTTATTACCATTGTAGGACCCTCTGGTGGAGGTAAAACGACGCTGACTGATATGTTATTAAGATTTAATGAGCCAAGTGCTGGCTCTATAACTATTGATGGTACAAATATTAATAATTTAAGCAAATCGTCATTGAGAGGATTGATAGGCTACGTTCCTCAAGAAACCGTTTTGTTTTACGACACTATTAGAAATAACGTCACCTTCGGCGATCCTCAAATTACCGATACAGAGTTGAAAGAGGCATTGCGAAGGGCGGGAGCAATAAGTTTTGTTAACCAATTTCCAGATGGTTTAAATTTTATTGTTGGGGAGCACGGGGGTCGTCTATCCGGTGGGCAAAAACAGCGTCTTGGTTTAGCGAGAGCTCTATTGCATACTCCTAAACTCTTATTGTTGGATGAACCGACTTCAGCCCTGGATAAAACAAGTGAAAATGATATTCTTAATACGCTCAAGGGTCTTCGAGGGACAGTAACAATTATAGCGATTTCCCATCAGCAAACATTTGCGAATGCTTCTGATAAAAAATATATACTAGAGAATGGGAATCTCAGTAAACTGGAATTTAGTAAAAATTAATTTTGTTTCTGTAATGCTAAAGCTTATACCTGATCAAGTGATCGATTTAGTGTCTATTAAAACTCTAACCGAATTTATTTTAATGACATGGTTATCCTAAGTTTAACGTGCGTAAAAATATTAGCAGCCAAACATATTGGAGATATTAGGTGGATAAGTTACCTGTTGTTGACTCGTTAATAAAAGAACTGATAATTAAAGTCGATGATAATAATATTGACTGGGCTTATGAAAAGAAAAAATTACAATCCACAATAGAAAATGGAGGTTTGATTGAGAGACAATGGGCTCTCCAACTAATTGATGATCATTGTGGAGATAACAAGGCAGCAAAAATATTTGATTATGGGTGCGGGACAGGAATATTAAATTTACTTTTATTACTGAAAGGCTACTCTCATGTTCATGGAGTCGATGTAGTCGAGAAATTTAATAACAATATTATCGAATATTTAGAATTTGACAATGCATCATTTAAGTTAATTGGTGAAGATGACCGACTTCCGTTTGATGATGCTTCCTTTGATGTTATTTCTAGTAGCTTAGTACTAGAACACGTTGAGAATGCAGATTTTTATTATAGTGAAGCTGCGCGATTACTTAAGCCTGGGGGCGTTTGTTTCTTTAATTTCCCCCACAGGCTGAAGCCCTATGATAGTCATTCGAGATGCTGGTTTATACATTATTTTCCGAAAAGTATTCGGAAGCTCCTTTGGAATGTTTTTGCGAGGCAGAGTGGGACCTATTTAAATGATTATTTGTTTTTAAGAACTGTATCTTCACATAAACGGATTGCACTGAAATATTTTAGCCATGCTGAGAATAGAACCGGAGACAGGATCAAATCAAATAGTTTCGTCAATTATAAGGGGAATTCAAAAATTAGAAATTTGGCGACAAAATTAATGAATTTAAAATATGTTGGCAGCCTTTTTGTAAAAATATTTTCAATTAATGCCTCTGCAGACTTATATCTGGAAAAGTAAATATTCAAGGATTTACAGACGGTTATTATTATGGGCTTAAAAGTTGAGTTGTTAGGATTATGTGGTGTCGGGAAGACTACCTTTTTAAGTGCGCTGACATCCAGGTCAGAATTCGACTTAGATCTAGCGTTAGTTTATCCCGTTGTTCCGCCTAGAAGTCGAACATTACGTAGTCTAATCAGAATTTTATTGGTTGGTTTTTTTACAGAACCATTAACTTTTTCTCGTTTTATAACGAACATTAGTAATTGGTGGTTGATTAAAAAAATAGCCTATAGATCTGCGGGTATTAGTTTAAGAGATGACGAGAGGGCTATTTTTGTCGATAGTGGTATCCTGCAGCCGTTTCTTTCGTTTGAAATAGAAGAAAAACTGTCGGATTCCACTATACCGGTTCATTCTCTCCTAAATGGCTGTCCGCTCCCAGATTTGGTGGTTGTCTTTAGTGTTTTGCCACGCATAGCAAAACAAAGGTATGAGCAGAGAGGGTTATGTGGTGAGGGAAAGCTAATTAGACAAAATAGCGAAGAGTATTTTAGTAGAGCTGAGGAACTCCGTAAGAAGTTAGTTGATTATTGTAAAGAGAAAAATGTCCAGATAATTAGAGTGGATGCAAGTTGCCAATTCACTGAAGAATATCTGCGTTGTAAGTTAGTCGAAATTCAAAACGTCTTTAATACAAGAGAAGATACACTATGAGTCATTTGTTTAGAAGTTTAGGAAATGCCAGCCTTTACAGAGTAATCAAATTCCTTGTGAAACTGCAGTTGTTTATGCAGATGAAAGTTGGACTTTTAAATACATACGCACCGAATGCGTTTGTACCGAGAGAGAACATATTGAATGACGAGCGAGCGAGTTATGGGAGACTTGATGCGATCAACCAATTTCTTCCAAAGGAAGCTCAGCCTACTACACTTGATGTTGGATGTAACTTAGGTTTTTTCACGTTTAATATGGCTAAACGCGGTGGTTTTTCTATCGGCATAGATTATGGGCGTAATGAAATTTTAGCGGCCAAGGCTCTCGCGTTGAAACATTCAGTAAATAATATTGTGTTTACGCAAATGGAAGTTACACCTGACAATGCCTCACGGTTACCCAAAACTGATATGGTGATCTGTCTTTCTATTTTCCACCATTGGATAAGAAAACTTGGGGAAGAGGAGAGCCTGAAGATAATGAAGGGACTATCTGCATCAGCAGATAAATACTTTGTGTTTGATACAGGCCAGCCGAATGAAAAAGATGTTGATTGGAATGAATGTCTAAACTTTATGAACCCTGATGTTGATAAGTGGGCCGAAGCCTATTTTAAGGCCCTTGGGTTCAGCAAGGTAGTGAATTTGGGGAATCATAGGACCTCACTCTCTGAAGTCCCTAGAACTTTATTTATTGCGGTTAAAGAGACTAATGAGTAACTGTGATGTTCAAATAAGGTCTGAATATGGCTGGCTCTGTTGTAACGAACATTGGGGTTCCGTGTGGGTTAAAGGCTATATTTTCGGTGCCTCAGAGGTAAAAATAGTTGTCAAGAAATTGATGAATATAATTGAAACAAGTAACGATGAAGATATAAAGAATTTCCTTGTCGCAGTAGACGGTCATTTTGCTATTGTGATTAAAACCCCGAGAACTTTATTCGCGGCGGTCGATAGGATTAGAAGCATTCCTTTATTTTTTGTTGAAGGCTCTGATCGCATATTACTAACTGACCAACCGACCAGATTAGTCCACAAATTAGGTAGTTTGGAAAGTTCTCCTGCTTTAGACGACAAATTGATGCTGCAAATGTCTGGTTATTGTTCGGGCAGTGCAACTTTATTACAAGGTGTGAAGCAATTACAGTCGGGTGAATATCTCCAATTCTCTAATGACGAAAAATTAGAAGTAAGCTCATACTACAATTACCACCCTGCTAATCCATTGGTAATAACTGAAAAAATAGAACTGAAGCGAACTCTCGAGACTACTTCAATTCGGATTTTACAAAAAATAATTGATTCAGCTAAAGGCAGACTGATTGTAGTCCCATTAAGTGGTGGCTACGATTCGAGAGTCGTTGCGTCAGGACTCGCTCATCTTGGTTATAAAAATGTTAAATGTTTTTCGTATGGCCAAAGCAAAAATTTCGAATCTTCGATTAGTAAAATGGTAGCTGAAAAGTTGGGTTATGAATGGAAATTCATCAATCTAACTCATGATATTGTCAGAAAAGATTATTATTCAGACCAGCATGAAGATTATTTCTCTTTCAGCAATACCTTCGCCTCAGTTCCAGTGGAACATGAGTTTACGGCAGTTCGGTTGTTAAAAGAATCTGGCTGGATATCTGATGATGCAATATTTGTTAATGGAATGAGTGGAGATTTTTTGACAGGTTCGCATATACCTAAGACGCTGCAGGACGATCGTGATAATCTAACTGAACAAGAGAGAAAAGACCTAATACTAAGTGCTTTGCTGGACAAGCATTATTCACTATGGGCCCATCTGACAACTTCGAGTAATAAGAAATTGGTGGCTGATAATTTATGGTATCAGATTGTAAATGAAATAAATGGATTGCCAGCAAACAGTCATGATGATTTTGGTTTATATGAGTTTAGTGAATTCAAAAACCGACAGACAAAATATGTTATCACAGTTCAGAGAGTATACGAATTTTTTGGGTATGAATGGCGACTGCCACTTTGGGACAAAGAGTACTTAGATTATTGGGAAAAAATCCAAATAGCCCATAAGATTGATAGGAACTTATTTGTTGAAGTTATGCATGATTTGGATTGGGGGGGAGTATGGAATTTGAAGTATCCAGATCCATATATCACACCAAAATGGATTTCCCTAGTCAGGATTCTCACTAAATGTATGTTTGTTTTGTTTGGACGAGAAAATTGGAAAAAATTTGATAAAAAAGTTTTTTACTATTGGACAGAGATTTTGTGCAAGATGGGAGTGGTAAGTTACTTTAAAGTCATACTCGATAACAGGGGTTATAGAAATGCAGTATCTTGGTTGACAGATGATTACTTGGATAAAATACAATCAATCAGTCGCAGCAAAAAACTTATCGCCGATGAATAAGAAAATCGCTCTCGTAACTACTAAGATCAGCCTTGAGGTCATTTGAAAATATTATTCCCCTTTGTAGGTGACAGTGTTGGAGGCAGTCATTTATCAACGATAGAGCTCTATAAAGTGCTTGAAGAGAATGGTTATGACGTGTTGGTTTTGTTACATGATAAGAATGGTCCACTAGCATACACACTGAAAGACAATGGCATTGAATTTGTTGAACTTAAAACTAGTTTTTTGGCAGGAAAATCACCAAACATTGCTAAGATTTTATTGTGCATGATTTGGAATATCGTTCCTCTTGCTAAATTTATTAGAAAAAATGATATAGATATTGTCCATGGTAATGATTTACGAGTAAATTTAACTTGGTCAGTTGCCGCTAGGATATCCAGTGCTAAGTATATTTGGCATCAGAGAACTATTCTTTCAGATTCTCCCTTGTGGAAATGCATTGCATTTTTATGTAGCCACTTTATTGGCACATCCCATGCGGTGGCAAACTCGGCCCCTAATAATATTCGTCCGGGCAACAGATCTTTAGTTTATAACGCTTTTGACACAAGTGTACGATTCAGCAAGTGTAATTCTAGAGATATAATTAATATAAAGTTTCCCGAATGCAGAAATGCTTTGGTCTTAGGCTATGTCGGAAGGTTGGTTAGCTATAAAAATGTTGATTTTTTGATTAGATGCCTTCCGGAAATAATTAATACATGCAAAAAGCCGGTACATCTCTTGGTGGTAGGCAGTGGCTCTGAAGAATATATGATTTATTTGAGAAGCATTGTTAGTGAATTGAATTTACAAGCTAATGTAAGTTTTACAGGTTTTATATGCAATCCATCAGAGTTGATTTCGGGGCTTGATATTTTAATAGCGTCGAGCAGTATTGATGCATTTGGGAGGACAATAATTGAATCTATGCTGCAATCTACACCAGTATTAGTAGCCAACAAAGGTGGTCATTTGGAAATAGTGGAAGATGAATACGACGGGTTGCTTTATGAGGCTAAGTGCGAGAAAAGCTTCATAAAAAATGCCATTAGATTGATTGATGATGAATCATTTAGGAAAAAATTAGCTAGTAGAGCTTTGGATAAGAGTGCTTCTAAGTATACTAAAAATAAACTTTTCTTGGCTGTTGAAAATATTTATAAGACTGTGACAGAAGTTCGAAAAAACTATAATGGCTGAGACTTGATGCTTAGTGGTTGGTTTAAGGAAAAATCGGATGTAATCGAGATTAAAATTATTCTTATGACAGAAGTCTGCTTCACATATGAATTGGATTTATCAGCTACAAGGTAATTGAATGACACATGCTACCTACTTAGTACGTTTTGATGATATTTGCCCAACTATGGATTGGGGATCTTGGGAAAAGGTCGAGGAGGTATTAATCTCTGAAGATATAAAGCCTATGGTAGCCATAGTGCCTGATAACAGAGATAAAAATCTGATGGTTGATCAAGAAAATGATCAATTTTGGTCAAGAGTGCGGGATTGGCAAAAAATGGGTTGGTCAATTGCTGTTCATGGATATCAACATTTGTATCAAACTAATGATCCTGGTTTGTTAGGGCTTAATAAATATAGTGAGTTTTCAGGTTTATCATATGAGCAACAAAGCAAAAAGCTTCAAAAATCACTTAGTATTTTTGAATCGCATGACATTAAACCTAATTTATGGGTAGCTCCTGCTCACTCTTTCGATAAAGTGACAGTGCGCGTGTTATCTGATTTGGGTATAGAGGTAATTAGTGATGGATTTTTTAAGGGCCCAGTGAAATATATGAATATGATATGGATACCGCAACAATTGTGGAAGTTTCGTCATTTCAGGTCAGGTATTTGGACGGTTTGCTACCATGTAAACGGAATGAAAAAAGAAGAGTTAGACAGAATATGCTCCGATTTAAATCAATACAAACAGAGTATTGTTAGTTTAGATTATGTCTTGAAGAATACTTCTATTAATTCAATTACTATATTTGATCATGCCTTTTCAAAGGTCTGGGTAAGATTAATTGAATTAAAGAGAATTTTAAGTAGATTGTAATTATGAAAAAAATATTTTTTATAATCCCAACCTTAACCCAAGGAGGAGCTGAAAGGGTAATAGTTACATTATTAAAATTTCTAGACAAAAGTAAATTTAAAGCAACTATCATGGTCGTCAATATGAATGAAGAAGTCTACAGCGGGGAGATTCCGGAAGACGTAGATATTATTGATTTAAAATGTAATCATGTTAGAACTGCAATGCCAAAGATTATATTCAATCTTTGGCGGCATAAACCGAATATTGTCATGTCAACTCTCGGTCACTTAAATATAGCTATTGCGATGTCAAGAATCTTTATGCCTTTCGGAATTAAATTTATAGCAAGAGAAACGATTATTGTATCTGAAAAATTAAGTAGAGGAAAATTTCAAAAATTGTGGAAACTTTTGCATCGTATCTTTTACCCAACTTTTGACAAAATAATTTGCCAATCAGAAGATATGATGAAAGATATGTCACATATTTTAGGTAGTGAGAAAAAATTAGTTCTAATAAATAATCCAGTAGATTGCTTGAGAATTCAGAATCTCTCAAGGTTATATGACCAGTCAGTGGAGGAGTATTATAATAATAAAACTTATACCTACCTTATAGCCGCAGGCAGACTTATTGAACAAAAAGGTTTTGAGATGTTAATTGAAGCTATTGCTTCAACTGATAACCCGAAAATAAGACTTGCTATTCTTGGGCACGGCCCCTTAGAAGAAAAACTACTCTCGTTAATTGAACATTATAAGCTTCAAGATCAAGTAACGTTATTGGGCTATAAAAAGAATCCTTATATATGGATATCTAGAGCCGATGCTTTCGTTCTTTCCTCTTATTATGAGGGTTTTCCAAATGTTGTTTTGGAGGCTTTATCCTGCAGTACACCAGTGATATCAACACCAGCCCCAGGTGGAACGAAGGAGATATTAGAATCAATAGAAGGGTGTTACCTATCTAACGAGATTTCAGCTACATCAATAATGAAAGCTATATCTGATTTTACGGACTCTAAACGTCGAAGAATCACAGATAATGCAGTTGAACCATATAAACCTGAAAAAATTTGCAAAGAATATATGCGTGTATTCTTAAACTGATGAATACAAAATGGTAACAAAGTCCTTACATATAATTACTAGTTTAAGTATCGGCGGTGCCGAGACTATGCTATTGCGTTTAATCAAACATAAGCCTGATTTGGTTAAGTCAACAATTATAATCTCTCTGACAGACAATGGAGAAATAGGTCGTATATTAGAATCTATAGGCGTGAGCGTTATAAGTCTTGGAATGCATAATTGGTCTTCTATTTTTAAAGCATTGTTTAAACTAAAAAAAATAATCCAGAATGAAAAACCTGACATCATTCATACATGGATGTATCACGCGAATATATTAGGCGGTATTGCCGCGCTTTTAGCAAAAAATAAAAATATTATATGGTCGATAAGAAGATCAGAACTCACTCGTAATGAATCTCTATCAACTTATATTGTAATGAGAATAGGGGCGATTTTTTCGGGTGTCATTCCAAAAGTAGTAGTTTGTGTCGCTGAATCAGGACTAAAGAATCATCAAAAATATGGTTATAAATCAGATAATATGATCGTTATTCCAAATGGTTTTGATTTAAAGAAATTGAAACATGATCAAGTTATTAGAAAGGAAATAAGAAAAGAGTTAAATATTAATGATGATGAAATTATAATAGGATGCGTTGGAAGATTTCATGAATCTAAAGGTTATGAACTATTAATTGCTTCATCAATTGAGGTGATCAAGCTCCACAGGAAAGTTAGATATTTACTGATTGGACGTGATTTAGTTCAGCAAAACACTATTTTGATGGAATGGATTAATAAAACAGGGTTTCCAGATCATTTTATACTAGCAGGTGAAAAGAATAATGTTGCTGATTATATGAGTGCCATGGATATATTTTGTTTATCCTCAATTACTGAGGGTTTCCCTAATGTTGTAGGAGAAGCCATGGCTTCAGCATTACCATGTGTAGTAACTTCTGTTGGTGATGTTGAAAAAATTACTGGGAATACTGCAATATTGGTTCAGCCAAAAAACAAAAAATCACTCAGTAAAGGTCTTTGTGAAATGTTAAATATGGATAACGAAAAAAGACATAGAATGGGATTAAGTGGAAGACAAAAAATAGAGAAGGAGTACCCAATAAAATTAGCTTGCGAAAAGCATTTCAATTTATATTTATTAGTTTCGTGTGGGGAAAATAATTATGAAAACATTTGATAGTTTATTAAGTAAGGCTGGTATACTCAGATCAGATGGATATGATTTTTATTTTCGTAATTATATTTACAAGGATATAGATTTAGCTGGTAAAAAAATATTAGATATCGGAGGTGGAAATGGTATAGCTTCATTTTTTGCTCTAAATTCATCCTCCAATTGTTCTGCTTGGGTCGTAGATCCGATTGCCGAAGGCTCTAATGATTTAATGTTTGAGCAATATGATTCCATGAAAAAGAATTATGACTCAGAACGTATTAATTTTCACAGAGATTATGTATCTACACTATTAGCTCCCGATACCTTCGATATTATCGTCATGCATAATACAATTAATCATATTGGCGAGGATATACTTGGAGATGTTCTTGAAAATAATGATGCTTACATTGAATATGTTGGAAGACTTAAAACGATCTTGGATAGATTATCTTCTGGCGGTGTTTTGATTGTAGCTGATTGTGGAAGAAAAAACTTCTTTGGAGACATGGGTTTGAGTAATCCTTTTGCACCATCTATAGATTGGGACCTCCACTGCGAGCCGGGAGTTTGGCAGGAAATGATAGAGGACATTGGATTCTCTCATATCAAGACTCAATGGTCAGCTCGGAGAGAATTCAGTGTATTTGGAAAATGTTTTCTGGCTAATCGAGTTTGTTCTTATTTTCTCAATAGTCATTTTGTTAGCACTTATCAAAAATAATAATGATCTCTATTACTCTTTTATCCAGACATGGATTCTGTAAATTAGTTAAATAAGAGTTTTCCAGACATGACAGCGACAAATACAAATTTAACTTTGAAAGCAACTACAAAAATAGGAGTGAGCGGCCGCTTATTATTGCTATTGGTATCAGTTGTTTTGTCATGGAAGTTATTTCGCTTAATTTACCCAATAGAAGCTCTATGGAATGCTCATAATTATTTAATAATCTTGTTGGCATTGATTTCGCTTACTTTATCAATAGGGCGCAATTTATATTTAGAGAGGTCAAGAACTGCCGTAATTATTTTTTTCTTTATCCTGCTCAGTTTCGGCAGGTTAGTTATCTTTCCTCAAGCTGATCCATTTTTTGTAGCTTCGATCGTATTTTGCTTGTATTTCTCAATGCTTACAATTTTTATGAGGATCCCTCTTGAGTTAGGGTTTAAGTGTTTTGAAATTCTACTTATATTGTTGTTGGTCTATAACGCTCTAGATTATTTTGATGCAAACTCTACATTGATAAGTATTTTTAGTTATGACATTCCCTCATTCATGGAAGGAGTCATGAACCCAATGGGTCATGAGTCCCAGTCTATTTTTTCAAACAGTCTTGCAGATGGTTTTATTGTTAGGTCGATAGGCGTTTCTGGTACTAACTATGCATCATCTGCTTTGACCGCAGCAACATCTATCTATTTTTTTATTCTAAAAAGACGGTGGTTGTTCATTCTTTCTTTCTCTCTTTTGGTGATCTGGGGAGTCGGATCTTCTTTATTGGCTGCTATAGCGTATATCTTATGGTTCAAAAGAAAATCGAAGGTATCAATTATATTCTTTGCTGTTGGGCTATCGCTCGCGTTTCTCATAATTATGAATCGAGGTTGGTCTTCTGCTGTCTATCTGAATATAACAAATAACTTTGGTGCGTTTGATTTCCTAATGGCGTCAATTGTAGGGGAGGGAAAGTCGGTTTCAAGTCTTCATACAGAATTCCGCATTTTAGGTCTATTTTTTAGTTTAGGTTTCTTGGGCACTTTTCTTGTCGGCATCATGATTATCAATTATAGAAATCTCGCACGTTATGCTAGCTTGAATAATTACTCAAAGTTTAATGCAGGTCTAGGATTTATAATTGTATTATTGATGGCCACTTTTCATTACAATTCATTTTTTGTATTTCCTAATGTTTTCCTTTTTGTAATGTTGATTGTTCTTGCCTCGATAGGTTTCATGAGAATTCCTAAATATGAACGATCAGAGGCGTTATAAATAACTACTTATATTTTAAAGATAAGACGCGCTAATTTAAGCCTTAATTTTGTTAGATTTTTAAAGATACTATGAATTTTCAATTATATTTTAAGAAATTATTTCGAATCATTTTGATGTTATTCTTTAGATTTGATTTTTGGCACACTAGTCCTCTAGATAATAGAAAATACGCAATAGATATCATCTCCAAGTTGAATCGTAGGGTTTCGCGAGAGAGCTTGATTGAGATAGGCTGTGGCTTAGGAGATATCCTGATAAAGGCTCATTATGATAGAAAGTATTTTTATGACATATCTCCAGAGGTTCTAAGCGCTGCTGCATTTATACAAAAGTTTTCTAATATATCTTCAATTAATTCTTTTAAAACCTTTAATCTACTGACCGATACGGTAGAGAAGGATTTAAAGTTTGATGCCATAGTATTGGTTAATTGGATTCATGGCTTTGAAAGTGAAGCATTGAAGTATCGTTTAAATAAAATTGTAAATAATAATCTCAATGAAAAGGGTCTGATCGTATTCGACATTATCGAGAATAACTCAAGTTACAAATTCAATCATACTGCTAGTGATTTAATAGATTTGAACAAATTTGATATTACAACCTTTGATGAATATCCGTTTGGTCGAAAGTTAGTTTTTGCTGAATTAAAGTGAGGTATCTTTTCAGCGCATATATAACTGTATCATTATAAAACAGTAGTTAATTTAAAAAATAAATCGATACGTTATTTTAGGAGTAGATAATATGAACTCTAAAAAAGTATTAATATGCTCCAATTATGCTTGGACTATCTATAATTTTCGGATGCCTTTAATCCGGAGTTTAAAAAAGCAAGGGTATAATGTTGAAGTTGTAACGCAGTTCGATGGCTATGAAAAGGATATAATTCAAGAAGTTGATGAAATTCATAATTTATTCATTTCTAGGAAAGGAATGAATCCTTTAACGGACTTTATTACCTTTAGTAACCTTATTATTAGGTTTTTTCGTTCAAAACCTGATTTAGTACTATTGTTTACAATTAAGCCAGTGATTTATGGAATGCTGGCTTCGAAGTGTTTTAGCATTCCTAGCATTCCAACAATTACTGGATTGGGAACCACATTCATTAGAGAAAATATAGTAACTAGAATTGTTAAAAGATTATATCGCATGGCTCTTTCATCAGCCTCATTAGTTTTCTTTCAGAATAATGATGACATATGCCTTTTTACTGAACAGAAATTAATTGACTCTGACCTGTGTCGCTTGAGTCCTGGTTCAGGAGTTGACTTGAATGCTTTTCCTGAAAGGACATTAGAGCCGAGCGATAATATGACCTTTTTATTAATCGCACGCATGCTTTGGGATAAAGGTGTCAGAGAATATGTTGAAGCTGCAAGGGTTATTAAAAAAAAATATCCTAATGTTAGTTTTCAATTATTGGGTCCTCATGGTGTAGAGAATCGGACAGCAATTGCTAACTCCAAGATGGCTGAATGGCAAGAAGAGGGAGTTATCGAATACCTAGGAGCAACAGATAATGTAGCATGTTACATTGAAAGAGTTTGTTGCGTGGTTCTGCCTTCCTACAGGGAAGGAACTTCTCGAGTACTATTGGAATCTGCGGCGATGTGTCGTCCATTAATAGCAACTGATGTTCCTGGTTGTAGAGAAGTCGTTGATGATGGTGTTACCGGGTTGCTTTGCAAGCCAAAAGATTATGTTTCTCTGTCACAAAAAATGGAGATCATGATTAATTTGCCTCATGAAACTCGTGTTTCTATGGGCAAAAGGGGGCGACAGAAGATACAGGATGAATTTAGTGAAGATATTGTTTGTGACTTATATATTGACGCAATTAGGTCGGCAATATCTTGAAATATTAGCCTAGATATCGGATCTAGTATAAAAAATGAGATATATATGGTCTTTTCGGTAAATCTACTTACACAAGAAGCGTATCAAATTCCAATAGACAGGGATGATTCAGAAGCGATCGCTGAATTTCTTGCCAATAACGAGGGCAAAAGGGTCGTCGTCGTTCAAGGGTTGGGGTTTGTAGGAGCGGTAATGTCACTAGTTTGTGCTAATGCTATTACAGAAGAATATGCGGTCATTGGGGTTGATCTTGCAAATGAAAATACATACTGGAAAATAAGATCTATCAATGACGGAATTTTTCCGCTAACTGCAGATGACTCCAAAATAGCTGAGTTCTTCGATAACACCAAAGCGAAAGGAAACTTTTTGGCGACTTATGACCCATTAGCGTATCAATATGCTGACGTTGTTATCGTAGATATTAATTTGGATGTTCAAAAAGAGTCATATGAGAAGGGTGGGTTAAAGGACTTTGATGTTAATTTAGATGGTTTTAAGGCTGCTATTCAATCCATCGGTAGGAACTGCCTAGATGATGTCCTTATTTTAGTGGAGACGACGGTCCCACCTGGGACTTGTGAGCAAGTGGTCAAGCCAATAATTGAAGAAGAACTCGCCAAACGAGACCTCACCCTAAAAAATTACCGACTTGGGCATTCGTATGAGAGGGTAATGCCGGGACCGCAGTATATCGACTCCATCCGAGAGTTTCCTCGCGTGTATGCAGGGATCAATAAAACCAGCGCGGACGCAGTCCAAGAGTTTTTAAAAACAATAATAGATACATCAAAGTGTGATTTGACCCGGCTTGAACATACAAATGCAACTGAGATGGCTAAGGTCCTTGAGAACTCTTACCGAGCTATGAATATCGCATTTGCAGTAGAGTGGTCAAGATTTGCTGAGGAGGCTGGTGTTGATATGTATGCCATGGTTAATGCAATTAGGGCCAGACCAACTCATGCAAATTTGATGTACCCTGGTATTGGTGTGGGAGGTTATTGCTTAACGAAGGATCCTTTGCTTGCAAGTTGGGCACGTAAATCTTTTTTTGGGTCCAAGTCTGATCTTGAAATGAGTATTAATGGCGTTTCGATTAATGATCAAATGCCTATTTTTGCTTTTAACCGCCTTGTTGAGGTGTTCGGTGACTTTGGTGATCGAAAAGTAGCTTTCCTTGGTGTGTCCTATAGAGGAGATGTTGGCGATACGCGTTTTACCCCAGTAGAGCCATTGGTAGAAATGGTTCGTGAGGCCGGAGCAGAAATAGTATTGCATGATCCCTTTGTGTCATATTGGGAAGAGCAGAAGTGTGATGTTGAGTCCGATCTAAATGCCTTGCTTGATGCGACTATCGATCTAATAGTTGTATCTACGGGTCATAGTCAATACAAGCTAGGATCAACTATTGATAAATTAATGGCACTAAATCCGACCTTAATTTACGACACTATCGGCTTGTTCGATAAGCAGCAACTATTGACTTTACAAAGCAAACACAAAGTATCCGTTCTAGGGCGTGGTGATCTAAAGTAATTATTTCGAGGTAGAGCATGAAGGAAGTATTGGTATTAGGCGGTGGCGGATTTATTGGTAGAAATATAGTGCAATTCCTCGTAAACCGGGGGGACTGCAATGTCACTGCTGCTGATATTAAGGAAGGTTCTAATTGGAATGCAATTGCCAATAATAAAAGTACATCTGACCGTTTTAAATCTGTACTAGCCGATTTCACTGACATTGGTGCCTTTGACAACATGAACCAAAATTTTGATGAAATCTATATGCTAGCCGCAGTTGTTGGTGTTAATCGAACGTTAAAGTTTCCCCAAGATGTCATTAGAATAAATACGCTTTTAACGATGAACACTCTGGATTGGATATCACGCCATCCAATTAAGCGACTATTATTTTCTTCATCCAGTGAAAATTATGCGGGCACGTCTGATTTATTCAACACAGAGATTCCTACCGCAGAAGATGTTCCCTTATGCATTGGAGATGTCAAACATCCTCGTTGGACTTATGCGCTGACAAAAATGCATGGCGAATCCGCTTTTATACACTCAGCTGAGGCATATAATTACGAATGTACCGTTGTTCGATATCAGAATATCATTGGCCCTGAAATGGGCTTTGGTCACGCAATTCCACACATTGTTGAGCGCTTCGTCAAGGGTGAAGAGTCTCCATTTAAAATCTATGGTCATGATCAAACACGAGCATTTTGCTATATAGATGATGCCGTGATGGGCACAGTGGGTGCTATGGAGAGTGATAAGGCGGCAGATGAGATTTATCATATTGGCAAGCAAGACGAAATCAATATGGAAACTCTGACTACTTACATAGGTGAGCTAATGAACTATTCAGGAGAGTATGAGGCGGCAATGACTTATCCAGGTTCTGTTGCGAGACGTTGTCCAAATATCGACAAAGCAAAGTCAGACTTTGGATATTCACCCAGTATTGATTGGAAGAAAGCGGTTAGTTTGACTACCGATTGGTACCGTGAGTTTTTTACCTCCGGCCAATCTCCCCAATCCGGTGGCTTTGAAACTCCTGAAGCTGTTCTGGCTAAGGTGAAAAGTTAGTGAAAAGATTTTTAGATGTCGTACTCAGCTTTTTGGCGTTAGTGGTTCTTGCACCGTTCCTACTCCCAGTAATTATCATTTTGAGATTAACGGGTGAAGGGGAGGTCTTTTATATTCAGCAACGAGCGGGCCTAGGAGGACGTGAGTTCGGGTTGTTGAAATTTGCCACAATGCTAAAGAATAGTCCGAATATTGGGTCTGGTGAAATTACTGTACGTGATGACCCTAGGGTACTTCCCTTTGGTAAGTTGCTTCGGAAAACAAAGCTGAATGAATTGCCCCAGCTTTGGAATATCTTGATTGGAGACATGAGTGTTGTTGGGCCTCGGCCTATGGTACCGAATACTTACGCCTATTATCCTGAGAATGCACGAGACAAATTGAACACAGTTAGGCCTGGGTTGTCAGGAGTAGGTTCAATTATCTTTCGTGATGAGGAAAAGTATCTGGCTGGGCGCGAAGAACCAATGATGTTCTATAGGGAGCATATAATTCCCTATAAGAGTGATCTCGAGATTTGGTTTGTAGAAAATAATTCTCTTTGGCTATATATCAAGGTAATAGCAGTGACAGCGTGGGTTGTTATATTTTCCAAAAGTAAGATTGCGGATACCGCATTTAAAGGATTGCCTGTGAAGCCAGAAAGTTTGTACTAATGGTTGTGCAATTATATTAAACATTGCATTTGCCAATTTCTTAAGTATTTCATCGCGGTTGAGTCGCTCTTCCAGCCACCTCTTAACATGATTTTTTCCAGTGTTTCACCTTGTTCTAATAGATCAAGTGCTGCACCCACTCTAAAGGAATGACCACTCAGTAGCGGGATGTCTGAATTAAGGTTGATAGTTTTCTGAAGTGTTTTCAGTATAACGCTGACCGAAGAAGGGCAGAGGGATTGCCCTATATGGCCATTACGTTTTATGGATCTTAAGATAAAGCCGTTGTCGCCGACTATACCTTGCCATTGGTGAAGCAGGTTTAATAGCTCTTCGCTAATAGGTATGATTTTGCCTGCACCAAATTGATCTGTTTTGGAAAAGTTCAGTTTGATCACCGGTTTGCCATTAGGTGCTTGTGATATGTCAGTAAACCTAAAGGCACACAATTCTGATCGTCGGCGCATGGTTTCATAGCCGAGACGTAGTAATACTTGGTTTCTAATGCCCATAACACCATTATCACAATTGTTGAGTAATTGGTTCAGCAAACCTTTTGTGAGTGGTGTGGCTTGTTCTTGCGCTCTGCCTATTTTTCGGTGCATGCGTTTAAGGGCTAACACCACTTCCGGTTCTTTTGTGGGGTCGTGGTGTTTGGATAACCGTAGAACGGTACCAAGACTATTGATTCGGCGACGTATGGTGGCGCTTTTTGCAGATTGGCTAAGGTCATCAACATAATGGCCCATGGTATCAGCATTCGCTGGTATGGGGTGTGATTGGTTATCGGTGCACCACTTTTCGTATTGAATAAAATCGGAGCGGTAGGCTCGGATCGTGTTTTCAGCAAAGGCACCATCAAATTTGGCTAAGATACTGTCAATCATGGTATTCTCCTTATAACGTTAATTCAATCCCACAAAAGATGTAATATACATCATTAATGATATATAAATGATCTCAGTCTGTCAAATAAAAGCTGCTCGGTCTATGTTGAACTGGAGTGCTGCTGAACTAGCTAAAGCTTGTGGAATAGGACCTGCGACTATCCGTCGGTATGAAATGCAGGTTGGAATTCCATCGGCCAATACATCAACATTGTTGTCTATTCAGACAACATTAGAAAGCGCTGGCATCGAATTCACGGGTGACCCGTTAGCTAATCCTGGCGTTACCCTTCACCTAAAATGCGATACCTAAATGACATTTAAAGCTTAGTCTTAACCAGTCTTTATTCCCACAACGGAGGTGTATATATTGAATGATGCAGTCAAATCCCTGACCTCTTTGTTATCCAGTCCTAGAATTTTGCCCAATGAGTCTGAGGCGGAATTTCAATCCAGCCTGCAAGGCTTGCTCTCTGAATTAGATAATCCTTCAGCTCTTAATGTGGCGTTAGTCACCCAGCTTAATGAATGCTTATGGTGGATTAAGCGGCATACGGTGGATAAAGAACTTTTGCTGCATGAATCCATGGCAAGAATATTATCCAGAGCTGGCAGTTATTCAGAGGTGTATGATAATCGTCTGGCCTCCATCGCTCTTGAGGGTTTTCTTGCGGGTCATGCCAGTCAGGCGGATAAGCAATGGATTGAGGAACTATTGGAGCGCGCTAAGTTAACCGT
>Ga0315339_1000512_pt1 | contig 47134 bp, 38 predicted proteins | sample ASW17metaG_FD_204514 | JGI IMG/M metagenome (GOLD analysis project Ga0315339, IMG submission 204514) | Ammonia-oxidizing marine archaeal communities from Pacific Ocean, United States - ASW #17 | ecosystem: Environmental > Aquatic > Marine > Oceanic | place: USA: California | collected 2016-12-05 | reverse complement strand
GCACAGCCGTCGGACTTAATCGATCTCGGCGCTATTCCGGACCTCGACTTTATCATAATTGAGGCTGATGCTATTCTGATCGGTGCCAGAACACTACATGCAGATGTGGCCGCATCGGCAGAAGTGCGCGCCGCCATTCCGGCGCTGGCAAATCTCGTCAGCAGCATCGGCGATCCCCAGGTGCGCAATTGCGGTACACTCGGCGGCGCGATCGCCAATAATGACCCAGCATCGGATTACCCAGCAGCCATACTCGGCCTTGGCGCTACAGTGATTACCGAACATCGGGATATATCTGGCGATAATTTCTTTACTGATATGTTTGAAACCGCGCTTGAAAACGGTGAATTGATTAAGGCCGTGCGTTTTCCCAAGCCAAGCAAGGCAAGCTATGCCAAATTTTCTAACCCGGCCTCGCGCTATGCCATCGTCGGTGTTTTTGCGGCGGAGACAGATTCGGGCGTTCGGATCGCCGTGACCGGTGCCGGTTCTTGTGTTTTCCGCGCCAGCGCAATGGAAACTGCGCTCGGCCAGACGCTTTCGAGCAGCATTGATTTACCCGTAATTTCACCCGAGGGCCTAAATTCCGATATGCATGCCAGTGCGGAATATCGCGCCCATTTGGTTGGTGTAATGACCGCACGGGCAATAAAGGCCGCTAACGACTAAGCGACTAACAGCACCTGAAGCGTTGCACCAATGACGCCACGTCACGGCAATCCGAAACAGTTTATTCTGGTCCTAAAGGGCTGCCGCAGAGACACTTACCCCAAATAATAACGTGGGGAGGTTCAACGAGATTTTTGCCTTTCGCGCTAGAGATTATTTTTCCGAGAATTACGGTGCTCGCCGGCGCCATCGTAAACAAAACTTTCAGTCACAACTTCCGCTCCCCCATATCTGTAAACTGAGTACCGTAGCTATGCCGCCGACGCTCGCATTTCGTCGCGTCGCGCCTGAGTGGCTGCGCTATCGATCTCAAATTCAGCATTCAACACCACGCCATAGGCCTCTTTTGCATGCACTATGGTACAAAAATCATCCAACACATCTTCCCGCACCTGCTCTGGGCTGCGCGCCAATGGGTCGCCATAGCCGCCACCACAAGCGCTTAAGACACCGATGCAATCGCCAGCCTTTGTGCTCAAGCCATGGATTTTTGCCGGCAGCTCCTCGATATCATCCGGCGCCGAAATATTAAATTTTTGTAACCGTCCACCGACGCCGGCATCACCTTTTTGAAAGCCCCAGGGCGCGTCCTTGTGGCGATCCGCTTCATGGGTCAGATAACCGTCGGTTAAAAAGCGCTGCACTTTGATGGCTCCAAAACCACCACGATATTCGCCGGCACCCGGCATCACATCATCGCGCAATTCGTAACGGTCACAAATGAGCGGTAGATGCATGCCGAGATCTTCGATCGGATTGTTGCGCGTATTGCGCATCAACTCCTCAATGCCATCCGGCCCATCGGAATTCGGCCGCCCGCCATAGGAGCCGTCATTGACTTCGATAAAGACCCAATAATTACCCTCCGGGCGCACACCGGAATAGGAGATGGCCGAGACATCCGCAGAGCAGCCGGCTGTGACTTTTTCTGGGATGACCGGCGCTAAAGCCTTCATAATGCAATCTACCACCCGCTGGATTTGATTAAAGCGCGCTTCCGCCGCCGCCGGATAATTGGGATTAAAGATCGAGCCCTTTGGTGCCGTCACCTTGATCGGCCGGAAGGAACCTTCATTCTGCGGCACATGTTCCGAGATCATGGCGCTGTCGAGCAGCATAGCACGAAACGCAAAATAACAAGCCACCTTGGTGGAGCCCTCGAACGGCACGTTAAAAGCGGTTGGAACCTGTGGCGAGGAGCCAGTCAGATCAACTTCCACCGAATCTCCGTCAACGCGCACACAGACCTTCACGGGCAATGTTTTATCGCGATTTCGACCGTCATCATCGAGGAAGCCTTCAGCGCGATATTCACCATCGGGAATAAGCGAGATACGCTTACGCAGCATGGATTCTGAATAATCCATGAGCTGTTGCGTCGCGGCAAAAACCAAATTTTTGCCATACATATCCAGGAGCTCGATAAAGCGCTTAACACCGAGCTCGACGGACGCTACCTGCGCCTCAATATCGCCCAACACCTGATCCGGGACGCGGGTATTGGTCGAAATAAAATGCCACATTGCCCGATTGCGCACGCCGCCTTCATAAAGTTTGACACCCTTAAATAACATACCCTCAGCAAAAACATCGGGTGCGTCGATAATCAGCCCCGGGGTGGCCGCGCCAATATCCACATGATGCGCAGTGTTGGCAGAAAACCCCACCAGCTCGCCCTCATAGAAAACAGGTGCCACTACGGCTATATCCGGCGAATGGCTGGCGCCGTAATAGGGATGGTTATGCAGCACCACATCGCCCGGCTCCCAGGGGTCATGCAGCGTTTCTTCAATGCCACGGAGGTAAGCAGGGATCGAGCCAATATGCATCGGCGTCGAATCAGATTCGCATAAGGTGTTGCAATCCGCATCGAACAGTCCGGCACCAAGGTCCTCAGATTCGCGAATGATCGAGGAGTAGGACATGCGGTACAGCACATGGCCCATTTCCTTGGCGATTGTGTGCAACGCACCACCGATGACCTGTAATGTAATAGGATCAACTTCTGTTTTCATCATAATTTATTCCTCCCGCCGACGCGAAATTCAAGCTGTCCCGCGGACGCACAAATTGCCATATTCCGAAACCTCAGCCGCATGGCCGGGCGGTATCAGACTTGTCGAATCATGCTGAATAATGATCGCCGGCCCGATAACCGTCTGCCCGGCCTTTAGCTTGCTACGGTCGTAACGCGGCGTATCCACCGTCTCGCCATTATCGAATGTGGTCGGACGCACATACATGATAGCATTCTCTAAATTGCCTCCCGTACTCACTTCTAATACTGGCCAGCGCAATTTCTCCGCCGCAGCCATCGCAATCACGCGGAGCGTAATAATTTCCACATTCTGCTCTTCAAAGGCATGGCCATAATCGTGTCGGTGAGATTCATGAAAATTATCAATCACCACCTGCTTATTGCCCTCATTCACCGCACCTGCAGGCAATTCTGCACGTAATTCAAAGCCCTGGCCCTGATAGCGACACTCAGCAACGCGGGTGAATTTACGATCACCGGGTGCCACATTGTCCGCCGCCAGTGCTTCATCTGCCATGGTGACCAGTTCCAAGAGTTGGCTATTGAGCTCGTCATATTCACTCTTGCCGGCGGTGCTGATGGTAATCAGTGCCGAGCGGGTGAATTCATATTGCATGTCGGTGGCTAGCAGGCCGGTCGCTGCATTAATGCCCGGCGCTGGTGGGATAATCGTCTCGCGCGCCGAAACGGAATTCGCCAATGCCACGCCATGCAGCGGGCCCGCACCGCCGAATGCGACAAGCGCATAGTCACGCGGGTCGATACCCTTGGCCACCGAATTGGCACGAATTTCCAGCGCCATATTGGAATTGATCACCCGGATAATACCGAGCGCCGCCTGTTCAACGGTCATATTCAATTTTCTGCAGAGATTGGCCTCAATTGTTCTGCCCGATAATGCGGGATCGATCGCAACCCCGCCACCGAGGAACTGCTCCGGATCAAGTCGGCCGAGCACTACTTGCGCGTCCGTGACCGTCGGCTCAGTACCGCCCTTGCCATAGCAGGCTGGCCCTGGGTTGGCACCGGCCGAGCGCGGACCAACGCGAAATGCGCCGCCCTCATCCACATAGGCAATAGAACCACCTCCAGCCCCGATAGTCGCCAAATCAATCATTGGCGAGAGGATCGGATAGCCGCCTACCTGGGTATCGCGTGGATTCATGATGCGAACTTCACCGCGCGGCACGACGCTAATATCTGCTGAGGTGCCACCGATATCGACGGTGATCAGATTTTCAACACCGGAGAGATCACCAGCCCATTTACCACCAATCACGCCACCGGCCGGTCCCGACATCAAAATCGTCACCGGCCGCTCGCTTCCACCCTCAATAGTGGTCACACCGCCATTTGATTGCATCACGCGAATTTCCGCAGTCACGCCCTGGGCCCGCAGCTCGCTTTCCAGATTGCGCAAATAAAATGAGGTACGAGGGCCAACAAAGGCGTTCATGGCGGCAGTCGAGAAACGCTCATATTCGCGGATCACGTCAGCAATTTCACTCGAACAGCTCACATAAGTATCGGGCAGAACTTCCTTGACGATTTCTTTGGCGCGCTGCTCATGGCTGTTGTTGAGAAACGCATAGATAAAACAGATGATGACCGCATCGACGCCACGCTTCTTTAGCAATTCCGCTGCCGCACGCACCTCGTCCTCGTCTAAGAGCGTCTCCACGCGGCCATCAGGCGGCAAGATACGCTCGCTCACAACAATACGGTTGCGCCGTTTGACCAGCGGCTTGGATTGCCACGGCACATCGAATTGCATGGAGAAATTATGCGGCCGCTTGTGGCGCGCCAGATGGAGGATGTCGCGGAAGCCACGCGTCGTCACCATACCCACTTCAGCACCGTCATATTCGATAATCGCATTAGTCGCTACGGTGGTGCCATGTACGATCAACTCGATATCGCTCGGCGCGATTCCCGCCATATCGCATAATTCGGTAATGCCACGAATAACGCCGACCGATTGATCCTCCGGCGTACTCGGCACCTTATGCACCATCACGCCGCCGAAACTATCGGAAATCTTATTAGATTCGAGAATAAGGTCAGTGAAGGTGCCCCCCACATCGACGCCAATTTTAGCCATACCCCTGCCTATTTTAATTTCTTTTTTTACCAACGCGGAAGCATCATAATATCTGTCCGGACAAATTGGCAGTATAATTCAAAAAAACTTGCCGCTTCGCTAGCTACCCTCCGGCACGAATACCAAAGCCTGTTCGACCACTTCCGGACCAGCCCCAGCCAAGGATACATTTTCGCTCAAATACCGCCGCCACAGGCGAGCACCTGGCCGCGCGTGAAACAGGCCCATCATGTGGCGGGTAATATGATTAAGACGCGCACCGGTGCTAAGTGCGTGCTCTATATAAGGCAGCATGGCGCGGGCTATATCGTGACGGCTCGGCACCGCATGGCCATCCCTGAAGATGCGCCCATCAGCCTCGGCCAGAATATAGGAATCAGTAAACGCTGCCCGGCCAATCATGACGCCATCGACATGTTGCAGATGATGCTCGGCATCTTCGAGGCTCTGCACACCGCCATTTAGAATAATTTCAAGCGCCGGCAGTGCGGCTTTAAGGCGATAGACCCAGTCATAATTGAGCGGTGGAATTTCACGATTTTCCTTTGGGCTCAAGCCTTCCAAAATTGCGATGCGCGAATGCACGGCGAGGCTTTTGATACCAGCAGCTGTGATTATCTCGGCAAAGGCCTGCAATTCCTCAAAACTATCGCGCCCATTGATGCCAATGCGACATTTTACAGTTACCGGGATATCGACTGCCGCCGCCATGGCAGCTACACAACGCGCTACAAGTTTGGGCTCTGCCATCAGGCAGGCGCCAAATTTTCCGCTTTTAACTCGGTCACTCGGGCAGCCTACATTAAGATTGATTTCGCCGTACCCTGACCATTGACCAATTTCCGCCGCCGCCGCTAATTGCGCTGGGTCGCTGCCGCCTAATTGTAGCGCCAGCGGACGCTCAGCGGTGTCAAAATCCAGTAAAAAATGACGATCACCATGGATAATCGCGGCAGCGGTGATCATTTCGCTATAGAGCAGGGTATGGCGGCTGATTTGGCGCAAAAAATAGCGGCCATGCCGATCCGTGAATTCCATCATCGGTGCCACGCTCAATCGCCGCTCTGTTATCGCTTTATGGGTCATATATCAACTTGACTGGATCCCGTCCTAACCATTGACAGGGGCCGAATTGTCCCTATATGTCAAGAGATTGGAAGCGCCGAATTTGAGCGACAGCTTGCGGGCGCTATAAAAATTCGGCTAAAGCGACGGCGACCGCCCAGTGATAGCCGGAGCAATTTTTTATTGGGATTGCCTCAGCATGACCGTCAACAGCCCCGTATCCGATAATATTCCGACGCGCCATGATGATAGGCTCGGCATTGCAGTATGCGCACCGGCGCTCATCCAGACCTCCGTCTCATTCGAATTCTTTCCACCGACCAGCGAGAAAATTGCCAGCCAGCTATGGGGCGCGATTATGCGCCTTGCTCCGCTCGACCCAGATTTTGTCTCTGTCACTTATGGCGCTGGAGGCAGCACGCGCGAACGCACCTTCGATACCGTAGAGCGCATCCTTAAGGACACCGACCTCACACCAGCCGCCCATCTCACCTGCGTTGGCGATTCGCGCGGCGACGTCGATGATGCGGCCAGGCGCTATTGGGATGCCGGCGTGCGCCATGTGGTAGCGCTGCGCGGCGATCCACCCGAAGGTGCCAACAGCTTCACCGCGCCGAAAGACGGATATGCCTATGCCTCAGATCTGGTTGCCGGTCTGAAACGCCTGGCAGATTTCGAAATCAGTGTTGCCGCCTATCCGGAAGGCCACCCGGAGGCCTCAAGCATTGAGAGCGACCTCGATAATCTCAAACGCAAAATCGATGCCGGCGCTACCCGTGCTATGACTCAGTTCTTCTTCGATGTTGATCTCTTCCTGCGCTTTCGTGATCGCGCTACCGCCGCCGGCATCGATGTGCCCATCGTGCCAGGAATCCTGCCAGTAACCAACTTCGCCCGATTGATTGATTTTAGTGCGCGCTGCGGCGCTACCCTGCCCGGCTGGCTGGCCCGCCTGTTTGACGGGCTGGACGACGATCCGGACACACGCCGTCTGATCGCCGGCTGGGTCGCTATAGAGCAATGCCGTCGACTGATTGCCAGCGGCGTGCATGAATTTCACTTCTACACCCTTAATCGGGCGGAATTGACTCGCGCGATTTGTCACGCACTTGGTGTTCGCGCGGCCTTGCCCCTACCGAAAGCAACTCCCGCATGAGCCAACAGGCCCGCACACAAGCGCTGGAAGAGGCTGCGTGCACCCGCATCGTTATTCTAGATGGCGCCATGGGCACCATGATTCAGGCCCTGAAATTAGGTGAAAGTGATTTTCGCGGTGATCTCCTCGGCGATCATGAGATCGATCTCAAGGGCAATAATGATCTCCTGTCAATGACCAGACCGGATGTTATCCGCACAATCCATGATAGTTTTCTCGAAGCTGGCGCTGATATAGTCACCAGCAACAGCTTCAACGCTACCGAAATGTCGCAAGCAGATTACAACACTCAACATTTGGTGCATGACATAAATGTTGCAGCGGCGCGCCTTGCCACTGAGGCGGCCCATGCTGCGTCAACCCCAGAGCGCCCGCGTTTTGCCGCCGGCGCGCTCGGCCCGACCAGCAAAACCGCGTCGATCTCTCCTGATGTTGGTGATCCGGGATACCGCGCCACCAGCTTTGATCAATTGCGTGATGGCTATTTGCTGGCCGCGCGCAGCCTAGTTGAAGGCGGGGTTGACCTTCTCCTACTTGAGACTGTGTTCGATACTCTCAATGCCAAGGCCGCTATTTTTGCGTTAGAAGAATTATTCGCCGAGATCGGCTACCGCCTACCGCTTATTCTCTCTGGTACAATTACCGACCTTTCCGGGCGGACGCTCACTGGGCAAACTACCGAGGCCTTCTGGAACTCGGTACGCCATGCACGCCCTTTTAGCATCGGCCTCAATTGTTCTCTCGGCGCTGAGCATATGCGCCCCTATGTGGCGGAGCTGTCGCGCGTCGCTGATACGCGTATTTCAGCCTATCCCAATGCCGGCTTACCCAATGAATTCGGCGAATATGATGAAACACCGGAACAAACTGCGGCGTTTCTAGGCGAATGGGCCAAAACTGGGATGGTCAATATCCTTGGCGGCTGCTGCGGCACCACACCGGCGCATATCCGCGCCATTGCCAAAGCGGTGGCCGGCGCCACGCCACGTAAATTGCCAACCGTCGAAGCAAGCCTCAGACTATCCGGCCTGGAAGCATTGGAAATCCGCCCATGAATGGCCTGTTCGTAAATATCGGCGAACGCACTAATGTCTCGGGCTCAGCTAAATTCTGCAAATTGATAACCGGGGGCGACTTTGATAGTGCCCTCGACATCGCCCGCCAACAAGTGGAAAACGGCGCCCAGATCATCGATATCAATATGGATGAAGGACTGCTCGATTCAGAAGCGGCGATGGTGCGGTTTCTCAATCTGATCGCCGCTGAGCCGGATATCAGCCGCGTGCCGATCATGATCGATTCCTCCAAATGGACGGTCATCGAGGCCGGGCTCAAATGTGTTCAGGGTAAATCAGTGGTCAATTCGATCAGCCTGAAGGAAGGCGAAGAAAGCTTTATCGCCCAGGCGGAGCTAGTGCGGCGCTACGGCGCGGCAGTTGTAGTGATGGCCTTTGACGAAGAGGGCCAGGCGGGGAGCGAAGATCGTAAGGTCGAAATTTGCACCCGCGCCTATAAAATTTTAACTGAGACGGTCGGCCTCGCGCCCGAGGATATTATTTTCGACCCCAATATCTTTGCCGTCGCTACCGGCATTGAAGAACATAATGATTATGGCCGTGCCTTTATTGCTGCCACGCGACGCATCAAAGAGCTTATGCCCAACGTGCATGTCTCAGGCGGACTGTCCAACGTATCGTTTTCTTTTCGGGGAAATAACCGGGTGCGCGAAGCCATGCACTCTGCCTTTCTCTATCACGCCATTCGCGCCGGCATGGATATGGGCATCGTCAATGCCGGCCAATTGACCGTCTATGAAGATATCCCGGCGGATTTCCTCGAGCGCGTCGAGGATGTGCTGCTCAATCGTCGCGATGACGCCACCGAACGATTATTGGAAGTTGCCGATAGTCACCGCGGTGAGTCCGGTAAAAAGGCGGCCGCCGATTTGACCTGGCGCGAAGGTAATGTGAATGATCGTATCAGCCATGCCCTGGTCAACGGCAATGGCGATTTCATTGAGGCGGATGTCGAGGAAGCTCGGCTGCAGGAAAAGCGTCCGCTCGATGTTATCGAAGGCCCCTTAATGAGCGGGATGAACACCGTCGGCGATCTATTCGGCGCCGGTAAAATGTTCCTGCCGCAAGTGGTCAAGAGCGCCAGGGTGATGAAAAAGGCGGTCGCTATCCTTATACCCTATATGGAGGATGAAGAAGGCGGGGTCGCGAGCAAAGCCGGAAAAATCCTGATTGCAACGGTCAAAGGTGACGTCCACGACATTGGCAAGAACATCGTCGGTGTGGTGCTGCAATGCAATAACTACGAGATTATCGACCTTGGTGTGATGGTGCCGGTAACCAAAATTATCGACACGGCGCGGCGCGAAAATGTCGACATTATTGGCCTTTCCGGCCTGATTACGCCAAGCCTGGATGAGATGTGTACAGTCGCCGAGGAAATGGAGCGCGAGGGGCTGGAACTGCCGCTGATCATTGGGGGCGCGACCACCAGCCGTCTACATACTGCAGTCAAGATAGCGCCGCGCTACCATGGGCCTGCGATCCATGTCGCAGACGCGTCCAAGGCAGTAGGCGTGGTCGGCAATTTACTCTCCGACGACCGCCGTCAGGAATATGCCACCACCGTTTATGACAGCTATCAGCTCATTCGTGAAAGCCATGCGCGAGGACAAAAACAGCGGGATCGCACGCCCTATGATACAGCGCGGAAAAACCGCCTAGCGATAGATTGGAGCGGTTATGCACCACCCGAGCCAAGCTTTATTGGACTTAAGCATTTTGATAACTTCCCCTTAAGCGAGCTCGAATCGCTAATTGATTGGACGCCCTTCTTCCGCACCTGGGATTTGGTTGGCAAATATCCACGCATTCTTAAAGATGCGCTTATTGGCGACGCGGCACGCGAGTTATTGGGCGATGCGCAAGCCATGTTGAAGCGCATCATAGACGAAAAATGGCTGAGCGCGCGCGGTGTCATCGGCTTCTGGCCGGCCAACAGCGCGCGCGATGATGATATCGCTATCTATAGCGATGAAAGCCGCAAGAAACGACGCACCACCTTTCATTTCCTGCGCCAGCAAATGGCGCGCGATGAGGGCCGCGCCAATTTGTCCCTGGCTGATTTTATTGCGCCCGATAAAAGTGGTATTGCGGACTATTTCGGCGCCTTCGCAATATCCGTCGGCGCGGAAGTGGACGAAATCGCAAAACGCTACGAAGCAGCGCATGATGATTATAATGCCATTATGGTCAAGGCGTTGGCCGACCGCCTGGCCGAGGCTTTTGCCGAACGCATACACCAATTGGTGAGGACAACCCATTGGGGTTACGCCAAGGATGAAGCGCTCGACAACGCCGGCCTAATCGCTGAGGCATATACCGGCATCCGCCCCGCACCCGGCTATCCCGCTTGCCCCGATCATACGGAAAAGGGTACGCTATTCGAGTTGTTGGAAGCGACGGACCGCGCCGGTATTAAATTGACCGAGAACTACGCCATGCACCCGGCAGCCGCGGTCAGCGGGTTTTATTTCAGTCACCCGGAAAGCACTTATTTCGGGCTCGGCAAGATCCAGCGCGACCAAGTTGAAGATTATGCCAAGCGCAAGGGTATCGCGCCACAAGAGGCCGAGCGTTGGCTCGCTCCCAACCTCGCTTACGAGCCGGAATTCCAACCTAGGAATACAACGCCCTAAACCTCATAACAAAAAAAGCATAGAGAGATGTTAGATCATGGATTTGAGCGCAAATTTTTCAGGTAAAAGCGCCTTTGTTACCGGCGCCGGTGGCGGCATGGGATTGGCTATCGCAAGCGAGCTTTAAAAAGCCGGCGCTGATGTTTCCATGTTTGACCTTAAGGATACACCAGACGGATTGCCCGAAGGCGCCACCTATGTAAAAAGCGATTTCACCAACATTGATGCCGTCGCCGTCGCCATTCAGGAACGTTTCGATGCCTCAGGGAGGCTCGATTATCTCGTTAATACGGCTGGTGTATTGTGGTTTGAGCGCGATAGGTCAGCCGTTGATATGGATCTAGACGTTTGGGATCAGGTGTTCAGCATCAATCTTAAATCTGCGGTCCACACGGTGCGGACCGCCGTGCCACTGATGAAGAAAACCGGCGGCGGCGCCATGGTGCATATTTCCACCATCCAGTGCTTGCGCGGCGATACCGCACCGCAAGACGCCTATCAGGCCTCCAAGGCCGGCATGGTGGCATTGTCGAAATCCATCGCCATTCAATTCGCCGCCGATCAAATTCGCTCCAACGTGATTTTCCCCGGCCCGACGCTCACACCCATGCAACAGCTCTGGTATGACGACCCGAGCCGCGGCGAAGCGATTGCCGATTATGTGCCCTTGAAGCGTCTCGGCACGCCGGAAGATATGGCCAATGGCGCGCTATTTTTACTTTCCGAAGCGGCAGGTTTCATCACCGGCACCGAGCTCACAGTAGACGGCGGCGTCACCGCCCTGCCCTAAATTCTTTCGAATTAGCCAGAAGCGATCCGATAATCAAATATCAGCAAGGCCAAAGTGCTCGTCAGATAGCTATGTATCCAGTTTATTTATCCTCGAAATAATAAGTAAGCTGGATATTTATTTCATTTGGTGGCGTAAAGCGGCTGTGGCGTCGTTATCCACACCGAGCGGATCGCCTGTCAGTACGACAGCGAACAGATGCTCCGCCTCATCTTGCGCAAAATAGCCGCGCATCACATCCTGTAATACCTTCGCCGGATCGCGCATTTGCGCATCGCCGTAACCACCACCGCCCGGCGTTGATATATGCACGCAGTCGCCGGCTGTCAGCGCGATGCCCTGGTCTTTGGAAAGGTGCGGCGGGTGATATATTCCATCAGCGCGCTCGACGCTTACCCGATTGACGCCGCCCTTTGCGCCGCCCTCCATGCCGTTCGGGCCAAAGCGGCCATGATCCATCACCATAGAGGCGCGCGCCGTACCGCGCCTGAGGCGCACGGTGTAATTTATGCCAAAGCCGCCGCGATATTCGCCAGCGCCACCCGAGCCTTCATGCAAGGAATATTCATCAAACAGCACAGGGTAGCGCTGCTCCAACACTTCTACCGGTTGGGATTTTGATATGCCAATGGTCGAGCAACCATTGGTGAGGCCGTCCCCTTGTGGCGAGCCGCCATAGCCGCCGCCCGAGAAAAAATAAAGAACATAGGCGCGCTCGCGAGCCGGATCATAGCCACCCAGGGCAAAATTTCCCGAAGTGCCTGCGGGCGCCGCGAAGAGACGTTCAGGAATTGCCTTGGCGAGCGCATCAAACACTGCCTCGGCGATGCGCTGGCTCACCTCCGCCGCGCAACCCGAAACAGGGCGGGGATATTTTGCATATAGAAACGTGCCCTCGGGATCAGTAATATGCAACGGCTCAAACGTGCCGGCATTAATAGGCACTTCCGAGAAGATGTGCTTCATCGCCAGATAGATTGATGATTTGGTCGTTGCCAGCACGCTGTTCATCGGCCCCTGGCAAGGCGGGCTTGAGCCAGAAAGATCGAAATAAAGTTCATCCTCTTCTTTACAAATCTTCATATCGACCTTGAGTGGCTCATTAACCACGCCATCCGAATCAACATATGATATGCCTTGATAGACGCCGTTCGGAATGGTCCCAATATGCGCCCGCATCTGCTGCGCAGCTCGGCCGCGCATTTCCGCAATAACGGCATTCACAAGATCAACTCCGTATTTATCAAGCAAAGCTGTCAAGCGCCGCTCGCCAACATAGAGCGCTGCGGATTGCGCCTTGATATCACCGATACGCTGATCGGCAATACGCATGTTGGAAAGAAAAATCGAAAGAATTTCCTGATCCAACACGCCCTTTTTGTAGAGCTTGACTGGTGGAAAGCGGAGGCCTTCCTGCTCCACCTCGGTGGCATGGGCGGAAAATCCACCCGGTACCATGCCGCCGGTATCCGGCCAATGGCCAGTGTTGGAGAGCCAGCAAAATAGCTCGCCCTGGTAATAGAACGGCATATGGAAACGAACATCCATAAGATGGGTGCCACCGAGATAGGGGTCGTTCACAGCAAAAATATCGCCGGGGAAAATCTCCAGCATGCGCTCGATAACCTCCCGTGTCGAAAATTGCATGGTGCCTACAAAGACCGGTAGGCCGAGCTCTCCTTGCGCAATCAGCGAGCCATCTTCTTTCGAATAGATGCCGTCTGAGCGGTCGAGCGCCTCCGAGATCACCGGGCTGAAGGCCGAGCGCACAAAGGCCAAATCCATCTCGTTGCAGACCTGTTGTAAGCCGTTTTGCACCACCGAAAGAGTGACCGGATCAATTTTTCTCATGAAGCTACCTCAATCACCAAATTACCGAGATCATCTAATGTGACGTGATTGCCAGGCTCGACCACGGTGGTGCAATCCATCTGTTCAATGATCGCCGGCCCTTGGAACGCCGCATCGGAGGGCAATCGGTTGCGCTCGTAAATCGGCGTCAGAATCTCCTCCCCAACAAACCACACCAAGCGCTCGCTGCGCTGGGCTTCGACAAGGGACCCCTGCTCACCGCTACCCGCCAATGCCTGTATTGGTGCACCCGGACGCCGTCCGATCACGGTGGTATGGAGACTCACCAGCACGGCACGGATTTCCGGCAGCTCGACGTGAAAGCGCTCCAGATAGGCCTCCTCAAACGCCGCCTGAAGTTCTGCCACCTCGAGGCCCAGCCCACTGATCGCAATGGTGAGTAAATGGGTCTGCCCCTCGAACTGCATATCAGCAAAATGAAGACAATCAATGGCGCTCACCGCTACCCCCTCGCGCGCAATGGTCGCATGGCCCTCATTGATTTGGTTTTCTAGCAGGGCGCGCGCCTGGCTGATATCGAGGGCGGAGAGCGGCGCGTTCAAGGTATTCACATAATCATGGCGCAAATCGGCGGTGATGCAGCCAATGGCATTGGTGATACCGGGGCGCGCCGGGATCAGCACGCACGGGATGCTCAGTTCGCGCGCCAGCGCAGCGGCATGCATTGGCCCGGCGCCACCAAATGCGAACAGAGTAAAATCGCGCGGATCATGGCCGCGTGCGAGCGTCACCATCCGGATGGCGCCGGCCATGCGATCGTTGCCAATATCGATAATCGCCGCTGCCGCCTGCTCGAGGTCAAGGTCGAGCGGCTGGCAGATATCGCGCGTCACCGCTTCGCGCACAGCCGCAAGCGGTGCCTCGCCGGTGAGGCCCAGCAGGCCCGCCGGATCAAGACGGCCAAGCAATAAATTGGCATCAGTAATGGTTGGTCGTACGCCGCCCCTACCATAGCAAATAGGCCCCGGCTCCGCGCCAGCGCTTTCCGGCCCGACCTGCAACATACCAGCCTCATTGACGAAGGCAATCGAGCCGCCGCCGGCGCCGATGGTATGCACATCAACCATCGGCACATGTATGGGCATGGCGTATTCGAGCTCCATCTCCGCCGTCACATCGGGCACGCCGCCCTGCACTAGGCCTATATCACAGCTGGTCCCGCCGGTATCGAAGGTGATCAGATTATCAATTCCGGTAGCGAGCGCCGTCGCTGCTGCGGCCATCACCCCCGAAGCCGGGCCGGACATCACAGTGTTAACCGCCGCCTCCGCGGCAATGCTGGACGAAATACTCCCGCCATTTCCTTGCATCACCAGAAGATCATGGCAAAAGCCGCCATCGGCAAGTTCCTGGCGCAAGCGATCCAGATAGCGTTGCAGCAGCGGCTGGACAGAAGCATTCACCGTGGCGGTGACACCACGCTCATATTCACGATACTCCGAGAGAATAGCATGTCCTGCGGTAATAAATTTATTAGCCCAAATCTTCTGCGCAATTTCGACCGCGCGGCGCTCATGCACCGGATTGCGATAGCTATGGAGAAAATGCACGACGAGGGACTCGCAACCCATTTCCTTCAATTGGCACACCGCATCGTGCACCGAGCTCTCATCAAGCGGCGTCAATATATTGCCCTCGGCGTCCATACGCTCCACCACTCCGATGCGACGTTCGCGCGGTACCAGAGGAATAAATTTTCCAAGCATTCCATAGGGCGTTGGCCGGGTGCGGCGGCCAAGCTCCAGCACGTCGCGAAAGCCCCGGGTGGTGATCAAGCCGCATGTGCTGAGTTTACGTTCTAACAATGCGTTGGTGGTGATGGTGGTACCGTGGCTGATATTGGATACCCCAGCCAGTTCCGCCTCGACCTTGGCCAGAGCTGCCATAAAGCCCCCAGCCTGGTTGCCCGTCGTTGTCGGGACTTTAGCAATGCGTACATCGCTGCCATCCGACCCCATATAGATGAGGTCGGTAAAAGTGCCGCCAACATCAACACCGATAATAATGTCGCTCACTTCGCTGCCCCTGCTGCCGGCAGTCGCAAATCGGCGCCGACTGTCTTGACCTGTCCCTGCAGCGACAAACAGGCACTGAAAATGAGATTGCGTACCTGCATGGCGGTGGCACATGCCACACCTGCTTCAAGCGCTTGTTCAATGGCATCCTGCGGCAAGTCGCCGACCGTGACCGTCACCGGCAAATCGCCAAGGTCGCTATCATCCGAGATAGTGTTGGCGGGTGCACGCTCTACCGCCGCATGCTCCACATTGACCGCATTGGCAATCAGCGTTGCGGCGACATCTGCCTCAGCCGTGCACGTTGCCAGCACAGTCACCGCATCAGCGACACCAAGAGAGTGGGAGCGCCCGCGCCAGCCAGAGGTCGCAAGGCCACGCACCGGCATGTCATACGTCAGTCTAATACGCCCATCCAGATCGGGCGCATCGGCATTACCAACGATTCCCACATCAAAATGCTGCCCGGGTGCCAGATGAAATGCGATATCGCCGCCATTGTTGACATAGACCCGTGCCAGATCGCGACCCGCAACCAGAGCGGCAATGATTTCATCGGCCACCGAGCCTGCCACCGCCGCCATGGGCGTCACATAAAAATCGCCATGCGGCCGCACCGCACTTTCCATTCGCCTTGCCACCGCACCCTTCAGGAAAGGGTGCGCCGTGTTGATGGCTTCACGCAAACGCGGTAGATCTGCCACCAATTCCTCCAAAATCGTCGTGAAACGCTCTCCACCTTGCGCATAAGCGGCATCTATCTCTGCCGTATCACCCTCGGCCAGCGCGATGATATCTATCGGGCCGTGATTGAAATGCAGCCGCCGGCCATCACCGATCCGGCCAATATAGACATCGCCAATCAAGCGCCTGTATCCACTGGCCAGGGATTGGCATCGTTCCAGGCATCGATACGCAAATTGCCATTAGCACCTAGTACCTGGTCGAGCCCGACAATGGCCTCCATATGACCGCCAAGCGCAGCATAGTCACTATGCTTCATGCTGAATTCGATGGGCGCAACAAGGGCCGGCGTCGGCACATAGCCGAAAGCGTTTTTGGGCATGCGAGCGACATCTACCATCAATGTAATACCACCACCGGGCCAGACATAGACCAGCGCGCCGCCGCAAGTAACACGGGTCAGCGCCTCTTTCACCGAGCGTGTGAGACGCACTGGATTTTCAGTCACGCCAGAGCGCAAACTACCGCCTGCTCCGGCCATAAACAATATTGTGCAAAACGCCGGCTCACAATTTTCAGCAATGCGTGCCACCACCTTCTCAATCTCGCCCGGCATTTCCGCCGGAATCGGCTTGAGATCATTATTGAGCACATACCAGGCAGCATCCTCGCCAGTGGTCGAGACCATGTGCAGGCGCAGCCCTGGCCAGGCTTTCTTGGCATCGATGTGCTCGATAATTTGTAAGGGATCATCCACATCCGTTCCCCCCCAGCCCGAACCATGCCCGGCGACCTGAAAATATCGCCCCGGCGTCGAGCGCCGTCCCCGCACACGTATACCGGCCGGCGGCATATCAAGAAAGCGCCCGGCCTGATGCTCGCTCATCACGCCGGTAATATGATCATCGACGACAATCACTTCATCGGCATGGCCGAGCCATTGCTTGGCAAACATGCCCATGGCGGCGGAGCCGCAACCAACGCGCATACGATCTTCCTGCACGCCATCGACAATCGGTGCTTGGCCAGCCTGCACCACCACGCTTGATCCGCCATCGACGCTAAGCTCTACCGCCTCGCCATTGCACATGGCAAGAAGCGCTTCGCAGGTCACCATGCCCTCACGCTTGGAGCCGCCCGTAAAATGCCGCACGCCGCCCAGGGATAACATCTGTGAGCCATATTCGGCCGTCGTGACATGGCCAATAGACTCTCCCTGGCAGCGCACATCAGCCTGCTCAGGGCCGAGATAACGGTCGGTGTCGACCTTCGCCTTGACGCCACAATAGCTAAAGATGCCTTCCGAAACGACGGTCACCATATCGACGCCCTCAATCTCAGTGGAGACGATGAACGGCGCCGGCTTGTAATCTGGATAGGTGGTGCCCGAGCCGAGCCCGGTAACAAAGTTCTCGCCCGGTGTAAGAATTTCGCCCGACCAGGCCTCACTGCCTTGCACAAACGGCACTAGCTTATCTGAACGGCTTGCTACCAACAGGGGATCAAGGCGATTGAGCTTACCGCCAACATTAGCGTAGCGGTCACAGGCGCCGGCCTTGCCTTCCTTGATGCGGCACAGCACCGGGCAGGCATCGCAGCGGATGATGTCGTTATTCGTTTCTGTCACGGCTTTCCTCCAGGGCCAGTATGGCCGCCCGCAACCGGTGCGGCAGTGCTGGCGCCTGGGTTAGTCGCACGCCGGTGGCATGCCGAATGGCGCCAAAGATCGCTGGCGCGGTAGGGATCAAACCAGGCTCACCCACACCTTTTGCGCCGTAAGGGCCGAGCGGCTCTTCGTCCTCAACTACAAGGATCTCAATTTCCGGTATGTCGCCGATGGTCGGAATGAGGTAATCGTGCAGATTATCGCTCTGTCCCGGCACATATTCCTCCATCAAGGCGAGGCCGATCCCTTGTGCGATGCCGCCTTGAACCTGGCCCTCCACCTGGGTAGGATTAATGGCGCGCCCGACATCATGGGCGGCGGTAATTTTCACCACCCGCGTGATACCGAGCTCCGTATCCACTTCTACCTCAGCTATCTGGGTAGCAAAGCCGTAGGTGGCGTAGGGCGTGCCCTGACCATTTTCATCGAGGGCGATTGTTGGCGGATCAAAGGTTCCCTGCCCTTCCAGGACGGTCCTTTCGCCGCCTACCGACAATGCCGAGAGATCGATCTCATGATATTCCCCACCATCGCGCACAATGAGGACAGCACCGGATAGTTCGATTTCAGATTCAGGTCCGGCATTGGCGTGGCGGAGAATTTTCTGGCGCAAATCCTCGCCGGCCAACTGAGCCGCTTTGCCAGAGACAAAAGTTTGGCGCGAGGCTGATGTTTTACCCGCGTCCGCCGTCAAATCCGTATCGCCGATGATTTGCGATATCTGCTCCACCGGCAGGCCAAGCCCATCGGCGCAAATTTGCGCCAAGATGGTGGTCGAGCCCTGGCCGATATCAACGGCACCATTATAAAGCGTCACCGTGCCGCTACGATCTAGCGTTACCCGCATGGTCGAAGGATTACTCAGCCCGGTATTGCCGATACCATACCACATGCAGCCGATGCCGACGCCACGCCGGAGATGGCCCGCTCCAGCATTAAACGCGCTCGCCTCATCCAACGCCCGCTGCCAGTGTGGCGCCAGCAATTCCAGGCAGGGCACCAGTCCAGCGCTCGCTTCCAATACCTGCCCGGTGGAAGTCTTTTGGCCAGTACGGAGCGCGTTGGTGAGGCGAATCTGCAAGCGGTCGAGGCCAAGATTTTCAGCCAGATCGTCAAGCAGCGTTTCATGAGTGATCGCCGCTTGCGGTACACCAAAGCCACGAAACGCGCCGCAAGACGGACCGTTAGTTAAAACCGCGCGGCCGCTAGTCGCCACATGAGGTACGTAATAGGGGCCCATGGCATGGACCGGCACACGATTGGCCACCGTCGGCCCCCATGAGGCATAGGCGCCTGTGTTAACGTCCGTATGGAATTTAACCGCCTGCAAGTAACCTTCTGCATTACAACCGAAGCGCGCATCCATAAAGGCGGGGTGGCGTTTGGTGGTGCTCATCATGCTTTCCGGGCGGCTATAGATAGCTGACACCGGGCGCCCGGTGAGCCACGCGGCAATGGCGATCAAGGGCTGTACCGAAGGATCGAGCTTGCCGCCAAAGCCGCCGCCACAAGCGGTAGGGATAATACGTACATCCTCATGCGCCAGCTTCATCACATCCGCCACTTCATCGCGATTCATCATCGGCGTTTGCGTGGAAACGTGAATTTCGATCCTATCACCAACTCGGCGCGCCCAGCCCGCCTCCGGCTCGATATAGGCATGCTCCACATAAGTGGTTTTGAATTGACCTTCTGCGACAGCAGCGCAATCTGCCAAGGCCACCTCAGCATCACCCTTTATCACTTTGCCCTCGGCGAGAATATTGCCGGGCCGATCGGCGTGTAATTGAAAGGCGCCAGGCGCCGTTGCGGCGGTGATATCGAGCATCGCCTCGAGCGGCTGATAGGTGATGGGTAACTCATCGTCCCATACCCGCTCAATAGCGGTGCGCTCACCAACCAACGCTACAACGCCCTCGCCACACATACGCACCATATCCTCGGCGAGCACTGGCTGGTCCTTCAGCCCGGGTAGAATAGCGTAGCGGTTTTCCGGCGCATCCCCCGCCGTCAGCACGCGTAAGATTCCGGGGTGGGTGGCAACAAATGCGTCCATATCGCCAAGCGTAAAGCGCGCAAATGCATGTGGCGAACGCACCACGCGCAGCCAAAGAGTATCATCGGGGAAGCTATCAGCACCATATTTTTCAGCGCCGTTCAGCTTGGCCAAGCCATCGACCTTGGCGATACGCGCGCCGACTGCCGCACCAGCGGGTGCGCCAATTTGTTCACCCGCGTCAGCGACGTCTAGCACCGCTTCAATTATTTTCGTGTAGCCAGTGCAGCGGCACAGCACACCGCCAAGCGCGTCCTTGACCTCTGCCATATCAGGGTTTGGCACCTTCGACAGCAGATCGCTCGCCGCCATCAACATGGCAGGCGTACAGATACCGCACTGCGCTGCGCCGTGGCGGTGAAAGGCCGCCTGCAAAGCATTTATTTCTGCACCACCGCCCGCGAGACCCTCAATGCTCTCCAACGCGCACCCCTCCGCTTGGGCCAGCGGCACCATACAGGCGCAGATCTGCTCGCCATCCAATAGAACAGTGCAGGCACCGCAGTCGCCAGCATTGCAACCGATCTTGGTGCCCTTTAGGCCGAGGTCATCGCGCAGCACATCGGCCAGGCGTTTCGCGCCGGGGGCAACCACAGCAACGGCGCGGCTATTCAGGGTAAAATGAACTACCGCACTCATGCCCGCGCTCCCAATTCATTCAACAGCCGCCGCAGCAATACCAAAGCGGCATCGCGGCGATATTCAGCCGTGCCGCGCAGATCATCGAGCGGCGCCAGCGGCATCAAATGAGCCGCCATGGCAATTTCTCCTAGTCGAGCGTTACAAGGGGCACCAACTAACGCGTCATCAAGAGCGGGCAGGCGACAGGCAATCTCCGAGCAAGCGCCTGCCGCAACGCGCGCGGCACTGATCTTGCCAGCGTCATCGATCTCAATATTAGCCGCCAGCATCACAATGGAAATAACCAGATATTTGCGCGCGCCAAGCTTTACAAAATGCCCGGCGGCATGCGCCGTGCGCGGCTTGGGTATGATCAGAGCGGTGAGTAACTGATCAGCTTGTAACGCTGTCTTGCGCGCACCGAGAATGAAGTCGCCAAGCGTCAAAATTTGCACGCCGCTGGCAGACGATAATTCTACCAATGCGCCTAGGCTTAACAGCGGCGGCACACCATCTGCCGCCGGAGAGGCGTTACAGAGATTGCCGCCGAGCGTCCCTCTATTCTGGATTTGTACGCCGCCAACTTCACGTGCCGCCAGCTTAAGGCCGTCGAAACTCGGCGGCATGTCAGCGCGGATGATATCGCTCCAGGTGGTGAGCGCGCCGAGGCGCCAATGATCCGGCTGTTCATCGATACCCCGCAGAATGTTAAGAGCACTGATATCAAGCAGGTTTTCATCCAGCGCCGGGCCGACCCGCGCCGGATAAAAATCCGTACCGCCCGCGAGCACACTGAACGGCGCACCTTTCAGCGCATCTCCCTTCAGTATGCCCAACGCCATTGCCAGCGTTTCAGGGCGCAAATACTCAGCCATCTCCGGTCCCTCTGAGTGCATTAAAAATCATATGTACACATATAATTTTCGTCAAGCGACGATGCTCAGCTCAAGCGCTTTAAAAGGCGCAAAAATTGCCGGCGCTCTTTCTCACTCAGTGGCACAAGCACTTCTTCGCTCACAGCAAAACCCTTGGGGATAACGCTTTTGGTAAGGCGAACACCCTTAGCGCTCAGGCGCAACAGCTTGCGCCGGCCATCCTTGGGGTCCGCGCGCCCAGTGATTAGCTCGCGCCCCTTCAGTCGCCGCGTAACGCCTTGAATAGTTGCCGGGTCCATAGCAGTTAGGCGGCCCAAATAGTTTTGGCTGAGCTCACCTTCATCTGCAAGCTTAGCCAGAGCAGCGAATTGCGTTGGCGTCAGCCCGACGCCGCTCAACCGCTCAAGGAAAATCGCCGTCGCTCGCTGATGGGCCCGGCGCAGTAGATGCCCCGCTTGATCCTCTAAGCGGTAAACCTCTGTTTTGATCTTCTCTGCACTCATAACTTCTATTTACCACCCCTTTGCCGGCAGCGAAAATCGCGAAAATCTTGTGCCAGCAGCGGAAGCGCGCATAATCCGGGCGGCCTACTATTGGAGGACCCCATGGCAACTTATAAAATTGCGCTCATCCCCGGCGATGGCATCGGTAAAGAAGTGCTGCCCGAGGCGGTGGACATATTGGAAAAAGTCGGCGCTAAGTTTGACATCGCTTTTAAGTGGCAGGAATTCAATTGGTCGTGCGAGACCTATGCCAAGACCGGACGCATGATGCCGGAAGACGGTATTGAGCAGCTCACCCCGTTCGACGCGCTGTTTTTGGGCGCTGTGGGCTATCCCGGCGTTGCCGATCATATTTCGCTCTGGGGCCTCCTCATCCCGATCCGTCGCGCTTTCCGGCAGTATGTGAACCTCCGCCCGATTAAATTGATGAAAGGCGTTACCACACCGCTTGCCGGGCGCAGTCCAGGCGATATCGATTTTACCATCGTACGTGAGAACAATGAGGGCGAATATTCCGAGATGGGTGGGCGAATCTATGCCGGCACCGAGCGGGAAATGGTGATCCAGGAGAGCGTCTTTACCCGCGAGGGCGTCGACAAGGTACTGCAATTCGCATTTGAGCAGGCCAAAAAGCGCCGTGGCCACGTGACCTCAGCAACCAAGTCCAACGGTATTATTCATACCATGCCTTATTGGGATGAGCGCTTTGAGGTGATGAAGACGGCCTATCCTGGCATCGAAGCCGATCAATTCCATATCGATATTCTCTCAGCCCATTTTGTCCAGCATCCGGATTGGTTCGATGTGGTCGTCGGCAGCAATCTGTTCGGCGATATCCTCTCCGATCTTGGTGCTGCTGTAGTCGGTGGCATGGGCTTGGCGCCCGCTGCCAATATCAACCCGGAGAAGGAATATCCCTCCATGTTTGAGCCGGTGCATGGCTCTGCGCCTGATATAGCCGGGCAGAATATCGCCAACCCGATCGCCCAAATCTGGACCGGTGCCATGATGCTCGACCACCTCGGCCATGAAGACGCCGGTACGGCAATCACGAATGCCATTGAGACAGTCCTCGCCGATGGCAGCACTCTCACACGTGATTTGGGCGGATCTGCCAGCACGCAAGAGCTTGGTAAAGCCATCATAGCAGCATTATAGGCCGCACCATGGAAGTAGGCAGCATGGACGCAAGACGGAACAGCCATTGGCTCAAAGAGGCAATTGCTTCCGACGAGGAAGATTGTCCTTCACTGGTCGGTGACATAAGTGCCGATGTGTGTATCGTTGGCGGCGGTTTTACTGGCCTGTGGACGGCAATCAACCTCAAGAATCAGGAACCTTCGCTCGATGTGGTGGTGATCGAGAAAGACGTCTGCGGCGCAGGCGCGAGCGGGCGCAATGGCGGTTTCGTGCTGAGTTGGTGGGCCAAGTTTCTCTCGCTCGAGAAAATCTGCGGCGGCGAGGAAGCCGTGCGTCTCTGCACCGCTTCAGCGGAATCCGTTGACGCCATAGGAGATTTTTGCGCCCATGAGGGCATTGATGCCCATTTTAAACGCGATGGTTGGCTTTGGGCTGCCACCAATGACCAGCAGGTCGATGCCTGGGGCGGTACCGCCGATGCTGCGGCGCGCTACCAGCAATATCCGTTTAAAAAATGGGGCGCCGATAAGGTTGGCGCGCGGTCAGGCTCAACCCGCCACCAGGCCGGCACCTTCGAGCCCATTGCGGCCAGCGTACAGCCGGCAGCGCTAGCCCGGGGTCTCCGACAATCCGCCCTGGCGCGAGGCGTACGAATTTTCGAACATACTGCGCTGACAAAGCTAAGCGGCAGCGCAAAGCCTGAAGTGGCGACGCCGAAAGGCCGCATCAAAGCTGCCAAAGTGATCCTCGCGATGAACGCCTGGAGCGTCCAATTCGCGCCCATCCACCGCGCCATAATGGTGGTCTCGAGTGACATCGTCATCACAGATGCCATGCCGGAGCGCCTTGAGGAGATGGGCTGGAAAGACGGCATGACGATCTCGGACGGCCGTATGCTGGTGCATTATTACCGTACTACGCGCGACGGACGCATCGCTTTTGGTAAAGGTGGCATGAATGGTTGCTGGCCATACGGCAGCAAGATCGGCACCAAACTCGACGGCCCGACGCAGATTACCGACAGCGTCCTCGCCTGGCTGCAATGGACCTATCCCAAGCTCGGCAAATTGCGCGCCGCCGAGAGTTGGATGGGGCCGATTGATCGCTCCAAAGCAGGCCTGCCCTATTTCGGCGCTCTGGAAGGCCAGCCCAATACATTCTACGCTGTCGGATTTTCCGGGAACGGCGTCGGCCCCTGCCATCTCGCCGGCAAGATCCTCACCTCTTTGGCGCTGGAAAAGAAAGACGAATGGTCCGAATGCGGGCTGGTGCGCCCCCTCGGGCGCGATTTCCCTCCCGAACCGATCCGCTACTTCGGCAGTAAACTTGTGCGCCGCGCCATCGCCCGCAGCGATGAGGCCGCAGACGCCAACCGCACTCCTGACCCCCTGACCCGCTACTTCGCCAGCTTTGCGCCTGCTGGACTATCGCCATTTAAGGGGCAGAAAAGCTGATTTTAGCTAATTCGGCGATTGAAATACCGGGCCATCTTGGCCAATATTACGCTAATTAATGGCGGCTTATTTAAAGCGTGCCACAGCCAAGCAAAATGGGGGAAACCATGCGCTTTTCAGACAATGGCTATTACATCGAGAAGTATATTAAATGCGATAATTGCGGCGTGCTGCTCTATGAAGAGAGTATGGAGGGCGAAGTAGCAGGCGAGCCTAAGCTATTTTGCTCGGATTGGTGCCAGCAGTGGGCAAGCGCACGGGCTGCGGGAATCGACGAGCCGCGCATTCCCTTACCGCGCAAAGGTATTCATAAATCCAGCTAAAACGCCTTTTAATTGCCGTAGGCTTCGTAAAAAGCTCCAAAAATCGAGAAGAGGTCCACCCCATGGGCAAGGATGTAAGTATTGACGTCGGCGGGACGTTTACCGACTTCGTCGCCTACGATAGAGACACACACGAGCTTACCGTTTGGAAGATGCTGTCGACGCCGGACGACCCGAGCGAGGGCATTGTCGGCGGGCTGGAGGAAGCTGGCGCAGCAGAAGATATTGAGCATCTCCGTTTCGGCACTACTATTGCAACCAACGCGGTGCTGGAGCGCAAGGGCGCGACCGTTGCCTATGTTGCTACCACGGGCTTTCGCGATGTGCCGTTTATCCAGCGCGGCAAACGGCAAAGCCATTACGACATCACCTGGATCAAAGCCAAGCCGCTGATGAAGCGCCGCCACTCATTTGAAGTGTCCGGGCGCATCACCTCGCGCGGTGAGGAATATATTCCGCTTGATGAAGCAGGTGTGTACGAGGTGGCTCAGCGCATCGCCGCTGATAAGCGTATTCAAGCGGTCGCCGTCTGTCTGCTGTTCTCTTATGTTACGCCAGTGCATGAGCGCCGGGTGAAGGATATTTTTACCGAAGTCTGCCCGGACATACCGGTCTCCATCTCCTATGACGTGCTGCCGAAATGGAAGGAGCATGAGCGCTCCTCGACCACCATTGCGGACGCCTATATCCGCCCGCTGGTGAGCGGACATCTGGAAATATTGAAAGCGCGCTTCCAAGGCCTCGGCGTGAATAAGCGTATTGCCGTGATCAAATCAAACGGCGGCGAGATGACCCTCAATGCGGCGGCCAAAGCACCCATTCAGCTCACTCTCTCCGGCCCGACTGGCGGTGTGGTTGGCGCTAAACAGATAGCCCGGCTTGCAGGCGTCGATCATCTGGTAACCCTTGATATGGGCGGCACCTCCACTGATGTCTCCACCGTCGTGGATGGGCGCGAGAGCTTCACCACCAGTTTTGAGATCGAGTTTGGCGTGCCGATCCAGATCCCGATGATCGATATTCGTACCATGGGCGCGGGCGGTGGCTCGCTAGCGTGGATCGATAAGGGCGGCATGCTGCGCGTTGGCCCCGAAAGCGCCGGCGCATCACCCGGCCCGGCCTGCTACGGCAAAGGCGGCACACAAGCCACCGTGACCGACGCCAATCTGGTTTTGGGCCGCATCAATCCGGAAAATTTCCTCGGCGGCGCTATGGCGCTTGATACGGAAGCAGCCACAGCGGCGGTTGCCCTGGTCGCCAAAGAAATCAATAAATCGGTTGAAGAAACAGCGCTTGGTATTATTCAGATCGCTAACAACAACATGATCGGCGCGCTGCGCTCTGTTTTAACGGAGCGCGGTCTCGATCCGCGAGATTTCACCCTGTTGGCCTTTGGTGGCGCCGGGCCGGTGCATATCTCCGATCTGATGCCACTCGCCAATATCCCGTCCGGTATCGTACCCAACTATCCGGGCCAATTTTCCGCCTTCGGCTTCACCATGACCGATGCACGAATCGATGTAGAGCGTACAGCACCCATGACCTCGAAGGCGTTCCGCGCCGATCACGCCAATGATGTGATGGCCGATCTGGTGCGCGAATCTACGGCCGCGTTGAGCGATCAGGGCTATACCAGCTCTATCGAGATCCATCGTTCGCTGGAAATGCGCTATTTCGGCCAGAACCACGAGCTTGAAGTTCCGATTGATTTCGAGCTCTTTGATGATGCGACAATTGGCTCAATCTGGCAGAGTTTTCATGCTGCCCATCATGCGCGCTATAACTTTGATATCCCGGGCGAGACCATTGAGCTGATTAGCATCAAGGTCACGGCGATTTCCGCCGCCGAACGGCTGGCCCTGCCAGAACTCGCAACCGCATCCAGCACGCCCGAGCCCGTCAGCACCCGTCCGGTAACCTTTGACGACGGTATTCATGACAGCAAAGTCTATGACCGTGCTAAGCTGTTAAACGGTCACCGCCTTGAAGGCCCGGCCGTGATTGAGGAGCCAGCATCGGTTACCATCATCCGGCCTGGGCAAAAAGTGCGGGTCGATATTTACGGTAATTTACTGCTTGGCGATATCGCTGTCCTGCCAGCGTCCTAGCACACAGCCAGCATCTTAAAGGAAGGAAAAACTCGTCATGGATATGGTCACGATGAACATCGTCGATTCCGCCATGGTCGCCATTTGCCGCGAGATGGGGGTCAACGTCCAAAAGACGGCCTATTCCACCATCTTCAGTGAGGCCGAGGATTTCACTTGCGCGCTGGCCAGCCCCGAAGGTCATATGATCTCGGTGGCGGAATATTGCCCAGCGCAAATCGGCGGTGTGCCGCTGCTGGTGAGCTCCATGGTGCAGGAAATTACCAACATCGAGCCGGGAGATGTGATCGTCCATAACGATCCCTACCGGGGTGGCCTGCATACGCCAGAACACACCATGTTCAAGCCGATTTTTGTGGCAGACGAGTTGATGGGCTTTGCCGTTTCCATAGGCCATTTTGTCGAGGTCGGCGGCATGGTACCCGGCGGCTTCCCCGGCGAGGCAACCGAGATTTTTCACGAGGGTCTCCGCGTACCGCCAGTTAAGCTGATCAAGCGCGGCAAGGATGTGCCGGAGGTGTGGAAACTGCTACTCGCCAATGTGCGCACGCCGCGCGGCAATTACGGCGATCTTCGCGCCCTCATCAGCGCCGTCGACATGGGCGAGAAGCGTCTGGTCGAATTGATCGAGAAATATGGCAAGGATGTTTTTCGCCAGACCGTCAGCGACCTAATGGATTATTCGGAATCACGTATGCGGGCTGAAATTTCCGCCTTCGCAGATGGCCGCTATACCTTCGAGGATTGCCTTGAAGATGACGGCATCGAAGCCAAGGAATATTGGATTCGCGTTGCCGTCAATGTACAGGACGATGAAGTGGTAATCGATTACACCGGCTCCTCGCCGCAAGCGAAGGGGCCGATCAACGCCACCCTCGGTGTTGCCTGGTCGGCCTCCTATAACGCCATGCTGCATCTGACCGACCAGACGATTCCAAAAAATTCTGGCTGCTTCCGCCCGATCCGTATCATCTCGCCAGCCGGCACAATAATGAACGTCAATTATCCCGGCTCCGAAGTAGGCGGCAATACCGAAACCCATCCGCTCATCGTCGCCTGCATCTTCGGCGCTATGTCGGAATGCGCGCCACACCGGGTGATGGCTTCAGAAGGTACCACCCATGGCTGCTTCGTCTTCGGTGGTTATGACAAAGAAAATGACGAGCCCTTCGGCGCCTTTGATTTCACCTATGTAGGCTATGGCGGGCGCGAGTTCGCCGATGGCAATGACGCTACCGATTCGATCAATGGCAATTGCGCCAACACACCGACCGAAGTGTTCGAAACCCGCTATCCGTGGATCGTCGAGGAATATGCGCTGCGCCAGGATTCAGGCGGCGCCGGCGAACATCGCGGCGGCTTCAGCATCTCCAAGACTATGCTGTGCACTGATGACGTAATGATCAGCCAGATGACCAACAAACATATCCGCACCTCGTGGGGCCTGAAAGAAGGCAAATCATCGATCTCCGGCGCGACGCTGTTCCAAGCCAAAGGCGGCAATGACTGGCAGACTGTTAAGGAAGCCTTCGGTAAGGTCTCCTCAAGTAAATATTCCAACGTACCTATCCACCCGGGCGAGCGCGTCTCAGTCAAAGCCCCCGGCGGCGGCGGCTTCGGCAGCCCAGCCAAACGCGACCACGCAGCCATTGTTGAGGATGTGTTGGAGGGCTATATCAGCCGCAAAAAAGCCGCCGAAGATTACGGCTTCGAAGAAAGCTGGATCGCCAAATATGCGCCTGGGGAAATTACGGCGGCGGAGTAGGTGGCGGCGGAGTAGGTGGCGGCGGAGTAGGTGGCGGCGGCATCAGGCGATTACCTTGCCTGCACAATTTGATTACAATCAAACAAGTCTGGTCCGAATGATTACGATAGACAACCCCTGGCCCGCTTCATTGACGCTAATATCCTCGACGACGTCGCCAAAGGTAAGGACCCAGCAGTTAACGAAATTATAGAATTCGTGAGGCCAGAGAAAATCTTGCATCAAATCTCCGGTTCAACTCGATAATCCTGACCAAATCAAAGGGGCAAACTCGATTGATTTTGGAAAATTTGGTTAGCCTAAGGCATTCTAGCCGGTACCTTTATTTTTGACTAATGCTCGGCATAGGGCTGCATTAATTTGCATGGCAAATGCTTGCCCTTTATTTATTTTAAGCCTAAAATATATTTATCCGCGTAGGGATATCTATAGAAAGACCATGCTATGAGAATTGCCTGTATCGGCGGCGGGGCTGCCGGACTTTATTTTGCTATTTCTATGAAGCTGCGCGATGCGGCACATGAGATTATTGTTATTGAGCGCAACACGCCGGACAATACCTTTGGCTGGGGTGTGGTGTTTTCCGATGCCACCATTCAGAATTTGCGCGATAACGACCCTGCGTCGGCGCAAGAAATCTTCGATAGCTTTGCCCATTGGGATGATATCGATGTGCATCTCAAGAGCCAAACCGTCACCTCGGGCGGGCATGGTTTTTGCGGAATTTCACGTAGCCGCATGCTGGATATTTTACAGAATCGCGCTACCGAGCTCGGTATCGAAATTACCTATGAGAAGGAAGTCGAGAGCCTCGAGCCTTATCTTGGTTACGATCTAGTGGTTGCTGCTGACGGCATCAACAGCCGGGTGCGAGAGACCTATGCGGAGAAGTTTGAACCCAGCATAGATTTACGCAAGAACCGCTTTATCTGGCTCGGCACTCATCATAAATTCGATGCCTTTACCTTCATCTTTATCGAGACAGAGCATGGCTGGGTGTGGGCGCATGCCTATCGCTTTAATGATAATACCTGCACCTTCATCGTTGAGATGTCAGATGACACTTGGCACGCAGCGGGGCTTGGTGACATGCCACTCCAGGACGGCGTTGACTGGTGCGAGAGCCTATTTGCCGAGCATCTTCAGGGCGAAAAATTGCTCAATACAGCACCCCATCCACGCGATGAGGCATGGCGAGTTTTTCCCGCCATTTCCTGCGCCCACTGGTCGTTCGATAATGTGGTTCTAATGGGCGATGCGGCGCATACGGCGCATTTCTCCATCGGCTCCGGCACTAAGCTGGCATTTGAAGATGCCATCAGCTTGGCTGATCTGATCAGCGAAAAAAGTGATCTCCAGGCGGCGTTCGCGGTTTATGAGGATGAGCGCCGGTTGGAGGTGATAAAGTTGCAAAGTGCAGCGCGCAATTCAACCGAATGGTTCGAGGATGTCCCGCGCTACGCCAAATTGGAGCCGATGCAATTTGCCTATTCACTGCTGACCCGGAGCCAGCGCGTCAGCCATGAGAATCTGCGGCTACGTGATAAGAAGTGGCTCGAAGGCATTGAATCCTGGTTCGTGGCGCAGGCGACAGGGGCTAAGAATCAGGTTGCCGTGCCGCCGATGTTCGCGCCCTATTCCTTGCGCGACATGAAGCTTGCCAATCGCGTTGTCGTCTCGCCCATGGCGACCTATAGCGCGACCGACGGCGAGCCCAATGATTTCCACCTGGTGCATCTCGGTGCGCGCGCGCAAGGCGGCGCCGGGCTGATCTTCACCGAGATGACATGCGTCAGCGCCATGGGCCGTATTACGCCGGGTTGTACCGGGCTCTATAAACAATGCCATGCGACAGCGTGGAAGCGCATTGTCGATTTCACCCACGCAGCGGGCGAAGCCAAAATTTGCCTGCAACTCGGCCATTCCGGCCCCAAGGGTGCGACCAAGCTCGGCTGGGAAGGCATGGACGAAGCGCTCGACGACGGCGCTGTCTGGCAGCTGATCGCTCCCTCACCCATCCCCTGGTCGCCGGCGAACCCCATACCGCGCGAAATGAATGCGGATGATATGGCCGAAGTAAAGTCGCAGTTCCTCCATTCGGTTGAACTCGGTGAGCAGGCCGGCTTTGATATGATCGAGTTGCATTTTGCCCATGGCTATCTGCTCTCCGCTTTTATTACGCCGCTCAGCAACCGGCGCGAAGACGCCTATGGCGGCAGCCTTGAGAACCGCATACGCTTTCCCTTGGAAATTCTCACTGCCGTGCGCGCGCGTTGGGATAAGCCACTCTCGGTGCGCATTTCGGCCAATGACTGGGTTAAAGACGGGATCGGTCCGGCGGATGCGGTCACCATTGCACGCATGCTGAAAGAAGCGGGCGTCGATATCGTTAATGTCTCAGCCGGGCAAACCAGTATCGATGCCGAGCCGGTCTATGGCCGCATGTACCAAACACCCTTCGCCGAGCGTATTCGCCTGGAGGCCGGCATCCCGACCATAGCGGTCGGAAATATTTTTGAAGCCGATCACGTCAACAGCATCCTCGCGGCAGGCCGTGCGGATCTCTGCGCCCTAGCCCGCCCGCATCTCGCCAATCCAAACTGGACGCTGCATGCGGCGGCAGAATTACGTTATAGCGATGTAGCCTGGCCAAAACCTTATTTGACCGGCAAAGAACAATTGGAGCGCCTGACAGAGCGGGCACAACAGATGGCACAAATAATATGAACGACAGCACAGCACTCACAGGCAAGCATGCCCTGATCACCGGCGGCGGCCACGGTATTGGTGGCGCATCCGCCGAAGCCCTGGCGGCGCATGGCACCAAACTGACCCTGACTGGGCGCAATATGGAGAAGCTCGAGCAGATGGCAGCATCGCTGCCGGACGCTGAAGTACGCCAGCTCGATGTGACCGACGAAGACGCGGTCAAGCGCGTGTTCGCCGGCGCAGCGGAATCCCTCGGTCCGGTCAACATCTTAGTCAACAATGCGGGCATCGCCGATACCGCGCCGTTTCTGCGCACCTCATCTGACATGATGCGCCACCTGATCGAGGTCAATCTAATCGGCACTCATACCTGCACCCAGCAGGTGCTGCCGGCAATGATCGATGCCGGCTGGGGCCGCGTCGTCAATATTTCCAGCCTCGCCGGGCTCTCCGGCCAACCTTATATCGCTGCCTATTGCGCCTCGAAACATGCGGTGATCGGCCTGACCCGTACGCTGGCGCTGGAGATTGTCAAGAAGGGCATCACGGCAAACGCCGTCTGCCCCGCTTATGTTGAAACAGGTATGGTTGATCGCGGCGTTGAGAATATTCAGAGTATCACTGGTATGAGCGTCGAAAAAGCGCGCGCCGAGCTCGCTAAAAAGAGCCCGCAGGATCGTATTATTCAACCAAGCGAAGTTGGAGCAACGGTGGCGTGGCTGTGCTTGCCGGGCTCCGAATCGATCACCGGACAATCCATCGCCATGGCTGGTGGCGCGTGGATGTAATGGCTGGTGGTGCGACCATACGGAGCATAGAAAATTTATGAGCGGAGCGACATAACAATGGCTAATGGCAAGGCATCGCTTCGCCTCTGGCTACAGCTTCTGACCTGCACCAATTTTATTGAACGTGATGTTCGGACGCGGTTGCGCCAGGATTTCAGTGTCACGCTTCCACGCTTCGATATGATGGCGGCTCTTGAGCGCGCCCCGGATGGCCTCAGCATGGGGGAGCTCTCAGAGCGTCTGATGGTATCCAACGGCAATGTCACCGGCGTCGCTGAGCGCTTGGTACAGGAAGGCCTGGCTAAGCGCTGGTCACCACCAGCGGATCGGCGTAGCTCACATATTGCCCTCACCGTACATGGTCAAAGGGAATTCGCCGCTATGGCAAAACAGCATCAGGGCTGGATCGAAAAAATGATGTCGGACCTCAACGCCAAGGAGCGCGAAACCCTGATGATGTTGCTTACCAAAGTAAAAACCTCGATCGACACCGAAGGAAGGGACGCAGCATGAACATGGCGCAATATCAAGCGGTACATTTTTTCTGGTCAGTGGAAGACAGTATCGCGACCATCACCCTCAATAGACCGGACAAGAAAAACCCGCTAACCTTCGAATCCTATGCCGAGCTGCGCGATACTTTTCGTCACCTGAATGACTCGGAGGATATCGACGCGGTGATCGTCACCGGCGCCGGTGGCAATTTCTGCTCGGGCGGCGATGTGCATGAGATCATCGGCCCGCTGACCAATATGAATATGCCGGAGCTGTTGAAATTTACCCGCATGACCGGCGACCTAGTTAAAGCTATGCGTGCCTGCCGCCAGCCGGTGATAGCCGCCATTGACGGCATCTGCGCCGGCGCCGGTGCCGCCATCTCTATGGCTTGTGATATGCGCCTTGGCACCGAAAACAGCAAAACCGCGTTCCTCTTCGTCCGCGTCGGCCTTGCCGGATGTGATATGGGCGCCTGCGCCATTCTACCGCGCTTGATCGGCCAGGGCCGCGCCTCGGAATTGCTCTTTACTGGGCGCGCTATGTCAGGCGCTGAGGCAGATCGCTGGGGATTTTTTAATCGCCTATGCACGCCGGGCGAATTGCAGGGCGAAGCGCAAAAACTGGCTAAGAGCCTAGCAGACGGGCCGAACTTCGCCCATGGCATGACCAAAACCATGCTCAATCAGGAATGGGATATGGGCCTTGACGCAGCGATTGAAGCAGAAGCCGAAATACAGGCCATGTGCATGCAGACCAAAGATTTCCTGCGCGCTTATGAAGCCTTCGCGGCCAAGCGCAAACCCGTATTCGAGGGTAATTAATGGCAGATCAAAGTTTTCTCGACTGGCCCTTTTTCGAGCCCGCCCACGCCGAGCTAGTGCGCTCGCTTGAAGCTTGGGCGAAAGACAATCTCTGCGATATCGAGGAGAGCGATGTGGATGCCACCTGCCGCGAATTGGTGCGCCGCCTGGCTGAAGGTGGCTGGCTGAAATATTGCGTACCAGCAGCCTATGGCGGTGTTCATGAAAAACTTGATGTGCGCTCACTCTGCCTGATCCGCGAAACTCTGGCACGCCATTCCGGCCTAGCCGATTTCGCTTTCGCCATGCAGGGTTTGGGCAGCGGCGCCATATCGCTCAAGGGCAGCGCTGAGATTCGCGACGAATTTCTGCCGGCGGTGCGCACAGGGGAGAAAATCGCCGCCTTCGCCCTTTCCGAACCTGAGGCCGGTTCCGATGTGGCCGCGATGGCAACCACCGCCACGCGCGACGGAAATGGCTGGCGCATCAACGGCGAGAAAACCTGGATATCCAATGGTGGCATTGCAGACTATTACACCGTGTTTGCCCGCACCGGCGAGGCGCCGGGAGCGCGGGGCCTCAGCGCTTTCGTAGTCGATGCCAACACACCCGGGCTGGAAATTGCCGAACGGATCGATATGATCTCACCGCACCCTTTGGCGCGCCTTAAATTAGACAATTGCCATGTGCCTGTGAATCGAATCTTAGGCGATCCTGGTGAAGGCTTTAAGATTGCCATGGCAACGCTCGATATTTTTCGCTCTACCGTCGGTGCGGCGGCACTCGGCTTCGCTCGCCATGCCCTGGACGCATCGCTTGACCGTGCCGTTGGGCGTGAGTTGTTCGGCGGGCCGCTTGCCGATCTACAAATGATCCAGGCCAAGCTCGCCGATATGGCCCTTGCCGTCGATGCCAGCGCGCTGCTGATCTACCGCGCTGCCTGGACCAAAGATTTAAAAGCTGATCGGGTCACCCGCGAAGCGTCTATGGCAAAATTATATGCAACGGATTCGGCGCAGGCTGTGATCGACGAAGCGGTGCAGATTTATGGCGGCCAGGGCATAGTGTCCGGTGCACCCATGGAGAAGCTCTACCGCGAAATCCGCGCGCTGCGCATCTATGAAGGCGCGTCCGAAGTACAAAAGGTAGTAATCGCCAAAACCGCTCTCGCAGCGCGCCAGGCCGAAAACAAGTGAGAGAGAAGAGCGCCCATATTGACAGCTTCGCGGCAGCCAATTTGCCACGCCCTGAGATGTTGCCGGACTTAATTTTTACCCGCCCTGAGCTGCAATACCCGAGTCGCCTCAATTGCGCAGCGGAATTACTCGACCGTGCGGTGGTGGAAGGCGATGGCGACAGGCCAGCTATTCTCGCACACGGCCTCCGTTGGACCTACGCTGAGCTACAAGACAAAGCCAACCGTATCGCCCAGGTGTTAACCGAGGATTTAGCCATTGTACCCGGCAACCGTATTCTATTGCGCGCTGCCAACACGCCGATGCTCGCCGCCTGCTGGCTCGGCGTGGTCAAAATTGGTGCTATTGCGGTCGCCACCATGCCGCTTTTGCGTGCGCGCGAACTTTCCTGGGTGATCGACAAAGCTGAGGTAGCACTTGCTTTCTGTGATGACAAGCTCGGCGAAGAACTGGCCGGGGCGCAAGCGCTCTCCCCCTGCCTCAGCAAAATCATTCACTTCGGTGATGGTGGTGAGTTGGAACAAAGAATGGCTGGAAAATCAGGTAAATATACGGCGGTCAATACCGCAGCCGAGGATACCTGCCTGATCGCCTTTACCTCCGGCACTACCGGTGGTCCCAAAGGAGTCATGCATTGCCACCGCGACGTAATGGCAGCTAGTGACTGCTTTCCGCCCGCCTGTATCAAGGCCACCAAAGACGATATTTTTTGCGGCAGCCCGCCGCTCGCATTCACCTTTGGCCTCGGCGGATTATTACTTTTTCCCATGCGCGCCCGCGCAGCAGTGCTGTTGCTGGAGCAGGCAAACCCGGATAACTTGCTCGCCGGCATTGCCGAGCACAAGGCAAGCGTGCTCTTCACCGCACCGACCGGCTTTCGCGCCATGCTGGACAAGCTCGGCGACTATGATATCTCCAGCCTCCGGCGCTGCATCTCCGCTGGAGAAACCCTGCCCAAAGCCACCTTCAAGGCGTGGCGCGCAGCGACGGATCTCGCCATTATCGACGGCATCGGCTCGACCGAATTGCTGCATATATTTATCTCCTCAGCCGATGAAGAAATTCGTCCCGGCGCTACCGGAAAAGTGGTGCCCGGCTATGAAGCTCGGGTGATTGATGATACGGGCCGAGAACTACCGCCCGGAGAGGTCGGCCGCCTTGCTGTCCGTGGTCCAACTGGCTGCCGCTATCTCAGGGGCGAAAAGCAGGCCAATTATGTGGAAAATGGCTGGAACATTACCGGCGATACTTATCGTATGGATGAAGACGGCTATTTTTGGTTTGAAGCCCGCAATGACGACATGATCATTTCTGCCGGTTACAATATCTCCGGCCCGGAGGTCGAGGCGGCCCTCATGGAGCATGCATCGGTGGCCGAATGCGCCTGCGTTTCCTCGCCCGACGAAGCGCGTGGCAGCATTGTCAAAGCCGTAATTATTCTACGCGATGGCACAGAGGGCGATGCAGTGCACATCAAAAAATTGCAGGACTTCGTTAAAAATCAAATCGCGCCCTATAAATATCCGCGCGCCATCGAATTTGTCAATAAACTGCCCAAAACCAGCACCGGCAAGATACAACGCTTTCGCCTTCGCGAAATTGAGCGTACGCGCTAATGGCTATATTTTCGCGCAATATTCTGGTATATTCCAGTGATATCGACCTAGCGGGAATTCTGTTCTATCCGCGCTATTTTGAAATGACCAGCGCTCTGATTGAGGATTGGTTCGCCGAAGAATTGGGCTATCCGTTCAACGCTATGCACCAAATCAAAAACTTTGGTGTGCCGACAATCAGCCTAGACATCTCCTTTTCCGCCGCCAGCCACATCGCCGATCTATTACACTTTACGCTTGGCGTTGCGCGGCTCGGTAAATCCTCCTTTACTCTCGATATCACAGCCACTTGCGGCAGCGAAGAGCGTCTGCATATGCGTCAGGTGATGGTTTATGTTGCCCTCGGCACCAAAATAAAGCCTGTGGCTCTCCCCGATGATTTGCGCGCGCACATGGAGCCATTCCTCGAGAGCGAAGCAGCAAAGGACAGCTAGATGCAAATTTTGCAGCCCCCCGGATGGCGGCGCCCCAGCGGCTATTCCAACGGCATCGCGGCCGAAGGTCGCCTTTTATTTATCGCCGGCCTAGTTGGCTGGGATAAGAATTGCGAATTTCAAAGTGATGATTTCATCGACCAAACCGCCCAGACGCTAAAAAATATCGTCACCGTGCTGGCCGAAGCAGACGCCACTCCGGAACATATCACACGCATGACCTGGTACATAATCGATAAACAGGAATATATCGCTCGCCAGCGCGAAATGGGTGAAGTCTACCGCAAGGTCATTGGCCGAAATTTTCCAGCCACGGCGATGCTTGAAGTCTCTGCCCTGATGGAAGACCGCGCCAAGGTCGAGATTGAAACCACCGCAGTAGTGCCACACTCTTAAGTGATGACGCCTGCACGCAATGGAAATTCCTTCCATTCTGCACCGTCAAGAACCGTGCAAAGCGCTTGAACTGCATCCCAAACATTGACATAGCTTATATAAAGCGGCGCAAAACCAAAGCGCATAACATCCGGTTGGCGAAAATCGCCGATGACACCGCGTGCGATCAATGCCTGCATTGCGCCATAGCCATTCTCATAGCTGTAGGAAACCTGGCTGCCCCGCAGATTGACATCTTTTGGCGATATCAATTCCAGACTGTGGCCATCACAATGCTCGGCAATCAACGATATGAACAAATCACTCAGCGCCACGGATTTTGCCCTGAGCGCGTCCATTCCCGCGTCAATCATGATATCGAGGCCACACTCCAACAGGGCGAGGGCAATCACAGGCGGCGTGCCAGAGAGCATGCAGTCAATACCAGGTGCCGGACGAAAAGCGCCGGCAAATTCAAATGGCTCGGCATGGCCCATCCAACCGCTGATCGGTTGGCGGATCACTTGTTGATAGCGCTTCGGCACAAATACATAGGCGGGTGCGCCGGGGCCGCCATTGAGATATTTGTAACCGCAGCCGACGGCAAGATCGGCGCCGGCACCGTTTAAATCGACAGGAATAGCGCCGGTACTATGACTCAAATCCCACAGGCTGAGCGCGCCCATTTCTGTCGCAGCTGCGCTGATTTCAGCCATGTCATAGATCCGCCCAGTGCGGTAATTGACCTGGGTGAGCGAAACCACGGCCACGTCCTTATCTATGGCAGAAAGAATTTCTTCTGCCGGCAGCACACGACATTCAACTTTCCCGTCGAAAAAAGCGGCGACCCCCTCAGCAACATAATTGTCGGTCGGGAAATTATCATTGTCGGTGAGCAAAACCCGGCGACCCGGGCGCAATGCGAACGCAGCAGACAATAATTTGAACAGATTGACCGAGGTTGAATCGCAAGCCACTACTTCCTCAGGCGCCGCACCGATAAACTGGCCAAGTTTATCACCCACCTTTGCGGGAAGGCCGAGCCAATCAGCATCATTCCAACTGCGAATGAGACCGTTGCCCCATTCCCCAACAATAACGCTCCGCGCCCGGGCCGCCGCTGCCTTAGGTAGCGCGCCCAGTGAATTGCCATCGAGATAAACCACTCCCTCCGGTAGCGCAAAACGAGTACGAAATTTTGCCACCGGATCGCGAGCATCAAGGGCGAGAATATCTTCTTTGCTGATCATGGCGCGATAGTGCCTTCTCGGGCCGAGGAATGCACGGATTGCGGTGACGGCTGGGAGCGATCACAATTGGGTAGGAGGTCAGCATGACTGAGAATGATAAACAAAGCGCCTTGCCCGAAAGGGCGGCAACAGCTTTTAAGAACGCCATGAGCTGTGGCGATTATCTTGGCTTGGAGCAGGTCTTCATCTGCCCGGAGCCAGGCTATTTGGCGCGCAGCACCTAGCTAAATGTTTATCGCAATCCAAACGCCTGTTCGAATCTTTAAAATTTGGACGATAAGTTAGTGGATCTTGAAGATAGCTTCCAACAATGGCGCTTGCAGCATATGACAATCGTGGCGCGCATTATCGGCGATAATTGCAGCACCGGCGGCCCCAGCTGCCTATCCTATTTGCGCCACGCCCTCGATATGCAATTCTTTCCGAGCTTTGGGAAGTGCACACTAAATTATAATGGTTAATTAAGAAAACTTCAGCAGGGAGACAGTAAATGAACGGAAAAATGATCGAGATCGCCGCTGATGACGGCGGCTCCTTTGGTGCCTATGTGTCACTGCCGGAATCAGGATCAGGCGCCGGGCTGATCCTGCTACAGGAAATTTTTGGCGTAAACCAGAATATGCGCGAGGTTGCTGACCTGTTCGCCGAAGAGGGTTATATCACCATCGTACCAGATCTGTTCTGGCGCATCGAGCCAGGCGTTGCGCTCGGCTATAGCGAGGATGAATTTAACAAAGCCATCGATTTAATGGGTAAATTCGATGTCGATCAGGGCATCGAAGATATCGGGGCCACCCTTAAGGCGCTCCGCGCCATGGCAGAATGTACCGGCAAAGCCGGCTGCATCGGCTTTTGTCTTGGCGGAAAATTGGCCTACCTAACCGCCGCGCGCAAAGATATCGATGTTGCCGTGAGCTTTTACGGCGTCGGTATTGAAGGGCTGCTCGGCGAATCAGGCGGCGTCAATTGCCCGCTGCAAATGCACTTTGCCGCACTGGATCAATATGTGCCGGAGCACGCCGTGGCAGAAATCAGCAATCATTTTGCTAACCATGCGGATATCAATATCCATGTTTATGCAAATGTAGACCATGCCTTCTATAACCACTCCCGCGAGTCCACCTATAATCGCCCGGCGTCGATGATGGCCCATTCCAGAGCCATCGCCACCTTGCACAAAGCGATGGGCCCGTATTTTAATTTGGAGGCACTATGGGACGATCATCTTAAATTTGAGTTTGAAACCCGCAACACCCCCGACACCTTGGCAACTATGGTCGGGGAGCCCTATGTCAATCATATCCCGACCATGACCGGCGGCACTGGATTCGAAGAATTAGGCCGCTTCTATACCAATCATTTCATCCCGCAAATGCCCAAGGACACGCACCTTGTGCAGATTTCGCGCACTGTCGGTGCGGACCGGGTAGTCGATGAAATGATTTTCTGCTTCACCCATGACCAGGAAGTCGACTGGATGCTACCAGGCGTTGCGCCAACGGGTAAACAGGTCAAAATCCCGCTCATCGCCGTGGTCAATTTCCGCGGCGGCAAGCTGTATAACGAGCATATTTATTGGGACCAGGCCTCGGTGCTTGTGCAAATCGGCAAACTAGATCCTGAAGGCCTGCCGGTTGCCGGGGTCGAGACTGCCGAGAAGGTCATAGATAAAACACTGCCCTCCAACACGCTGATGGCGCGCTGGGAGGTTAGTGCTCCCACATGAACAGGAAAATAGCCTGTGTTGGCGTCGGCAATCTTGGATGCGCCTGGGCGGCTATCTTTGCCTGTGCCCGGCATGACGTCGCCCTTTATGACAGTGCGCTAGGTACTGTGGTGGTGGCCCTGCCAGCCAGGAATGGCGCGACCGGCAGCTCATGGCTCTGACCAGACATTTCTGGGACATGCACCTGGAGAAAAATTGAGCGATACGGAGTTGTGCGCCAACTCATACCGCCTTATTTTGGGCCCAGGTCAATTTAAGCGGTATTTATTGGAAAGAAATCTATGGCGGAATCCGCCATTTTCCGGCGTATTCATCTTGACGCTGTCGGCGGCGTGGCCGGCGACATGTTCGTCGCGGCCATGCTCGATGCTTATCCCGGTGAGACGGACGGCACCGTGGAAGCTATTCGTGCTGCCGGCCTACCGAAACCCATCGATCTACGCGTTCTGTCCCATGACGATCACATCCTGACCGGCACCCGCTTCCACGTTGTTCTGCCAACGGAAAATAGTAACGATAGCCATACGCAATTCCGCACCCTGCGCGCCCGTCTGGCCGAAGCCGATATACCCACCGGCACGCGCGAGCGAGCACAGGATATTTTCGGCCGTCTGGCCGTCGCTGAAGGCGCAGTGCATGGTGTCGATCCCGAGGATATCACCTTCCATGAAGTCGGCGGCTGGGATTCCATTGCCGATATTGTCGGCGCAGCGCATCTGATCGAGCAATCCGGTACGGCGCGCTGGTCCGTATCATCCCTGCCCATAGGCTCGGGCACGGTAAAGAGCGCGCATGGCGATCTACCCCTGCCAGCGCCAGCGGTGGTTGAATTATTAAAAGGTTTTATCCTGCATGATGATGGCCGCAAGGGCGAGCGTATTACGCCTACCGGTGCCGCTATTCTCGCCCATCTCGGTACGAAGCAACATACCCCGCACGGCCCCGAGCGCTTGACCAAAAACGGCACCGGCTTCGGCACCAAGATATTCCCCGGCATCAGCAATGTATTGCGCGTGTTGGAATTCGAAAGCCTGGCGAGCGGCCTCGCTGAAGATCAGGTGGCCGTGCTGCGTTTCGAAATTGATGACCAAAGCGCCGAAGATTTGGCTGTTGGCCTAGATAACATTCGCGCACATGACGGCGTGCTTGATATTTTGCAAACGCCTGCCTTTGGTAAAAAGGGCCGAATGGTCGCGCAAATTCAAATTCTTACTGATCCGAATGCCCGCGAAGCCGTAACTGCAGCCTGTTTCAACGAAACTACCACGCTTGGTCTCCGCTGGGTGCTCAGCCGGCGCGCCATTCTTGCGCGCGAGGAGGCCGGCGATGTGAAATTAGTGACCCGCCCTTCGGGCATAATGACGGCGAAAGCCGAAATGGATCAAATGGCCATAAGCGATGGTGATCATGCCAGTCGTATGGCACAAAAACGCCAATCAGAAGACACCGCACTGGAAGAAAAAAACAAGAATGACTGAAGAAGCACCTCCCGAATTACAGATCCTACAAGACGTGCTAAGCGAGATCGGCCGCGCGGCCATCGCCGTGAGTGGCGGCGTCGATAGCATGACCCTCGCCATCATCTCCGGGCGCCTGCTAGGTAATAAAATAGAATTTTTTCACGCTCTCTCACCTGCTGTTCCCGCCGATGCCAGCGTGCGAGTGCGCCAACATGCGAAACAGGAGGCCTGGCCCCTGCATGAAATCAATGCCGGTGAGTTCGACGACCCAAAATATCGCGATAATCCGGTCAATCGCTGCTTCTACTGCAAGTCCAGCCTCTATGGCACCATCGCCTCGCATACTAGCGAGACCATCCTTTCCGGCACAAATCTAGATGATCTCGGCGATTACCGCCCCGGGCTCGAAGCCGCGCACCGTCACAGCGTGCGCCACCCCTTTGTTGAGGCGGAAATCAACAAGGATACAGTGCGTGCCATCGCCCGCCATTTGGCTCTCGACGACCTGGCAGAGCTGCCTGCGGCGCCATGTCTGTCCAGCCGAATTGAAACGGGTCTGCGTATTGAAGGTGACCAATTGACGTTGATCGACGCAGTGGAGAAATTCATCCGCCGCCGCCTGGGCGCCGATACCGTACGTTGCCGTATTCGGCGCAAGGAAATCATCATTGAGCTCGGTGGAGAAGAACTCAAGGCCCTGGGCGAGAAGGACCGCGGTGAATTACGCACAGTTATTTCCGCCATGTTCGAAGCGGACGGAATCGCCAAGCCGCTCGATTTCCGCCCCTATCGCATGGGCTCGGCCTTTCTCCGTCGGGTGGCAGCAGCCAATGGCTGAGAATGATATCAAACTCGATTTCGAGCGCCACGAGCGCCTCGGCTTTGACGAGGCTATCCTCTCTGCGGGAAAATCCACAGAACACCTGATCGCTATTCTCGAAAAAGCCGGCGACCGAAGCCTATTGCTCACCCGCCTGGATCAAGATGCCCTAGCGGCACTACCAACGGCCCTGACGGAGCGCATCGACTATGAGCCGCTCTCCCGCACGGGCTTCTTCGGTCCTGTGGCGTTACCCAGTGGCATAAAAGATATAGCCGTCGTCACCGCCGGTACCTCGGATATCCGGGTTAGCCGTGAGGCGGCGCGCACCCTCGCCTATTACGGTATGCCTTGCCTTGAGGTCAGCGATATCGGTGTCGCCGGGCTGTGGCGCCTGATGGAGCGCATCGACGAAATCAAACGTCACAGAGTCGTCATTACTGTGGCCGGCCTAGACGCGGCTCTTCCGAGCGTCATTGGCGGACTGGTGCCAGGCCTGGTCATTGCCGTGCCGACCTCGACCGGCTACGGCGCGGCACGCGGCGGCGAAACCGCCCTATTCTCATCTCTTGTCAGCTGCGCGCCCGGCGTGGTCGTGGTTAACATTGACAATGGCTACGGCGCAGCCTGCGCTGCACTTCGAGCGCTTCAAGGTGGCAGCAAATAATTGAGAATATAGGTGTCAAAGCTATAGTATCCGCGGTCCACCCAAGAAGCGCTGCGAGCATAAATACGAACGGAAATTCAGTGAGCGCGATAAATCCACCCAGCATCTACGGGCCAAGATAAAAAAGGCCCCCGGCATCAGGCTTCGTCGCACTAGTCACGGATGGCGCGTATGGAGTAAAGGCGAGATGAATTCCTAATTTGCACTCACCTAGACCGTGACGGTAAATATGGAAAGCTCGCCTAGCCCCTGCGCTTGCCTCAGAACTTTACCAGCAATTCTATTGGGCGCAAAAAAGAGTCAAAGCTGAATACCCGACGAAATGCCGCGACGCTCGAGCACGTGACAGCACGATCTTATAGGCATGACAAACTAGATAGCGACCGGGCTAACCTCGTAGAGCAGAGCATAGAAGGCAACCCGTATCACTATCACGTTCGCTGCGTCCTGCGTGTCACGCGAAGCGCAATCCTCAGCCACTAATTTTAGGGCCACAGCAGACGCATGGAAGCCCCATAGCACCCATGCAGCTCTCAGGGATATGGCCAGGAGAAAGAGACCAACAGTTTCAGCAACGAATTGGTAAAAAAGTTCCGGATAGACAACGAGCATAATTTTGGCAGGAAAAGTGAAGCCGGCAAATCCAAAAAATGAATTGCGGATGCTAAACCTCAAACGTTCTCTTCGCTCGTCTATAGAGAAGTCTCAGGAAAGTGGGAGTACACATACTCCCTGGCTCCTTAAATCGGCGCGCGCGTGCCGGTGGGAGCAACTGATAGGATATCGAGATCGCAGCCCTTATCCGCCTGCTGCACATGGGCAAGATACAGCGCCAGCCAGCCACGCTCCGCGCCGGCATGCGGCGGTGGTGGCGTCCAGGCGGCTCGGCGCGCGGCGAGTTCTTCGTCCGAAACCAAGACATTGAGAGTGCGGTTCTCTACATCGAGGCGGATGCAGTCCCCGTTTTGTACCAACGCCAGCGGGCCACCCACCGCCGCCTCCGGGCAGAGGTGGAGGACAATCGCCCCAAACGCTGTGCCGCTCATGCGCGCGTCCGAGATGCGCAGCATATCCTTGACCCCAGCGCGCGCGAGCTTCTTGGGGATCGGAATATAGCCGGCTTCCGGCATACCAGGCGCACCCTTCGGCCCGGCGTTACGCAGCACTAGAACATCCTCAGCCGTCACATCGAGATCAGGGTCATCGATGCGCTCGGCCATATCATCAAGAGAATCGAATACCACAGCCCGGCCCTCATGTTGGAGTAGTTCAACTGTAGCGGCAGAATGTTTGATAATAGCACCGTCCGGCGCCAGATTACCGCTGAGAACGGCGATGCCGCCTTCGCTGTGCAGGGGGTTGTCGCGTGGGCGCACGACCTCTTGCGGCCAGGCCGGCGGTGCGACGTCCAACTCCTCCCCCAAGGTGCGCCCGGTGACGGTCATACAATCGAGATCAAGGAGCGACCTCAATTCGCGCAGGATCGGCGCCAGCCCACCCGCCTTGTTGAGATCCTCCATATAATGCGCGCCAGAGGGCTTGAGATCGACCAATACCGGGGTCTCGCGGCCAATGCGATCAAACGCTGCATAATCGATCTCAATACCAATACGCCCGGCCAAAGCCGCCAGATGAATCACGCCATTGGTCGAGCCACCGATGGCGAGTAATACCCGGAGCGCGTTGGTGATCGACGCCGGGGTGATGATCACGCTCGGTTTTGGTCCGCCCGCCTCAATCATGCGCACCGCAGCCACGCCGCTGTCACTGGCATTGCGCAAGCGATCCGCATGGACCGCTGGAATAGCAGCGCCGCCCGGCAACATCATGCCGAGTGCCTCGGTGACGCAGGCCATGGTACTTGCCGTGCCCATCACCATGCAGGTGCCCGAGGTAGGCATCAGGCGACCAGAAATTTCATCAATCTCTGCTTCATCCACCCGACCGCCTCGATGCTCGCCCCAAAGGCGGCGGCAATCGGTACAAGCACCGAGCCGCTCGCCGCGGTGGCTCCCAGTCATCATAGGGCCCGTAACGAGCAGGATTGCCGGCACATCGGCACTCGCCGCCGCCATTAATTGCGCTGGCACGGTTTTGTCGCAGCCACCGATTAGCACCACGGAATCAACCGGGTGGGCGCGGATCATCTCTTCGGTATCAATCGCCATCAGATTACGGAACAGCATGCTGGTCGGATTAAGAAACGGCTCGCCCAAGGCAATAGTCGGAAATTCAATCGGCAAGCCGCCAGCCGCTATGACACCGCGTTTAACCGCTTCCACAAGCTGCGGCACAGTGCCGTGGCAGCTAACCATACCGCTCGCGGTGTTGGCTATACCGACAACTGGCCGCTCCAACTCCTCGTCATTATAGCCCATGGATTTGGAAAATGATTTGCGCAGAAAATAGGAAAACCCGGCATCGCCATAGCTGGTAAGAGAGCCTCGCAGACCTGCATTTTTCTTTTTCATATTTCCCTCCAATGGATTAACCACACGCATTGACGCAGCCCCGATTTGCCCTGATTATTTCGGTACGCTGAATTGCGGAATGACATTAATCCGAGGGACAAAAATGGTCGAGGTCGAATGCGTCGTAGATTGTAAAAACGTGCTGGGCGAAGGACCTATCTGGTGCCCTGAAGATAAAGTTCTATGGTGGGTCGATATCAAAGGAAAATCAATCAATCGCTTTATGCCGGTAAATGGCGATATAAAAATCTGGCCGGTGGATGAAGAACCCGGATCGATTGCTCTGCGCAAAAATGGCGGCCTGATGGTAGCATTTTACGGTGGTTACCGCGCCTATGACCTGGAAAGCGGCAGAACGGAGACTATTCACGAAATCGAAACTGAAACGCCTGGCAGTCGCCTGAATGACGGGCGCTGCGACCGCCAGGGCCGCTTTTGGGTTGGCAGCATGGACGATAAGATGGAGCAGCCGCTCGGCAGTCTTTACCGGCTCGACGCCGATCTCAGCGTGCATAAGATGGAGAGAAAAATCATCTGCTCCAACTCCCTCGCCTTCAGCCCGGATGGAGCCACCCTCTATTACGCTGATCTCGGCATCGATACCATCTGGGCCTATGACCTCAATACCGATAGCGGCAACATCTCCAACCGCCGGGTTTTTGCCTCGACCAAGGGTATGCAGGGCAGCCCAGACGGCTCGGCGGTGGATTCGGAAGGGTATCTGTGGAATGCTATGTGGGATGGCTGGTGCCTGGCGCGCTGGGCGCCCAATGGCACTCTCGACCGAACTATCGACCTGCCGGTGCAGCGCCCGACTTGCCCTATGTTTGGCGGTGAAAACCTGGATACCATCTATCTCACCTGCGCCAGTATTTTTCTCAGCAATGACGACTTAGCCAAACAGCCGCAAGCCGGCGGCGTCTTCGCCATCACCGGTACCGGTACCACCGGCCTTCCCGAACCACGCTTCGCCGGCTAGGAATAAACAAACATGAATGGTGGAGAAGCCCTGGTAGCGGCGTTATTGGCGCACGACGTCAAGATGAGTTTTTGCGTTCCCGGCGAGAGTTACCTCACAGTTTTAGAAGCTTTGCGGCAGGCACGCGGCCGTATTCGCCTGGTGCTTAACCGTCATGAATCAGGTGCGGCGTTGGCCGCCGAGGCCTATGCCAAGGCAACCGGCAAGCCAGGCATTGTCTTCGTCACGCGCGGACCCGGCGCCACCAATGCCTCGATCGGCCTGCACACGGCAAAACAGGATTCAACGCCCTTAGTTCTCTTTATTGGCCACGTGCCAACTGAAGAAATGGGCCGTGAAGCATTTCAGGAAATTGATTACCCCACTGCATTCGGGCCGCTAACGAAGCGCGTGATTGAAGTGATGCGGCCTGAGGATATCACCTCTGCGACTGCGGAGGCGCTGAAAGAATCGGTCGCTGGGCGACCCGGGCCAGTGGCTGTCGTCCTGCCAGAGGATGTGACCGAAAGCGAGGCTGGCGATGTGCAGATTGCCGCGCCGGAGCCTAGAACCGCGCTCCACCCAGATGCGCGCAAGGTGGCAGAAGCGGCGCAGCTTATCGATAGTGCCTGCCATCCAGTGATCATCGGCGGCGAGCAAATTAATTTTGAAGACGCGCATGGTGCGCTGGCGCGCTTTGCCGACGCCGCCGGCGCCGGTGTGGTCAGTGCCTTTCGGCGCCAGGATATTTTG
>Ga0315339_1000511_pt1 | contig 47187 bp, 45 predicted proteins | sample ASW17metaG_FD_204514 | JGI IMG/M metagenome (GOLD analysis project Ga0315339, IMG submission 204514) | Ammonia-oxidizing marine archaeal communities from Pacific Ocean, United States - ASW #17 | ecosystem: Environmental > Aquatic > Marine > Oceanic | place: USA: California | collected 2016-12-05 | reverse complement strand
CCGCGCACGCCAACGACGGGGATCAGAGTTTTCAATTTTTTATGGTAGATGATGACGCTATCAACGCATTTGCCCTTCCTGGCGGATTTATTGGCGTAAACGCTGGACTCATTCTTGCGAGCGAGACGGAGAGCGAGGTCGCTGGCGTGTTGGCGCACGAAGTAGCGCACGTTACGCAACGCCATATCACGCGCTCTATTTACGATCGCCAGAGAACCGGCATTCTCTCCATGGGGGCCATGATCGCCGCAGCGCTCCTCGGTGTCGCGACCGATACGGGCGGCGAAGCGATGGGGGGGCTCCTCATGGGATCCCAGGCCGCAGCCATGCAACGTCAGATCAATTTCACCCGTACCAACGAGCACGAAGCTGACCGAGTGGGCATCGGCACCCTCTCCTCTGCGGGCTTCGACCCTTTGGGAATGGCGAGTTTTTTCGAGAAGCTTTCTAGGCGATACGGCTCTCGCGGACCGGCAATGCTACAAACGCATCCTGTTACTACCGACCGCATCGCAGAAGCACGAGCACGCGCCCGCCTGCTACCGACGGTGGAGGCCGATAACAGCCTCAGCTACCAAGTCATCAGGGCCCGACTAGAGGTATTGGGAGCACCACCTAACGATACTGCTTATACGACCTTCCGCGAACGGCTCGCGAACGGCAGCACAGACGTCGGCAATTTCTACGGTTCCGCACTCGCTCTATCGCGGATGGGACTCGACGATGATGCCGAGCGCCAGTTCGCCGAACTAATAAGAACGTACCCCGGCGTCATCGCATTTCGGATCGGCGAAGCCGATTCCATGCTTCGAAATCAGCGAACCGAAGCAGCGCTCCAGCGCTACGCGGAGGCAATCGAACTCTCTCCCAGAAACGTGCCGCTCACCACCAGCTATGCGGACGCCCTGATCCAAGGCGGACGTCCATCGGAAGCCCACGACCTTCTCCTGGATCTACTAAACAATACCTTGCCGACACCAGAACAGTTCCGCATGATTGCGCGAGCGGCAAATGCAGAGGGCGACATCGGTAACGCGCACCACTATATGTCGCACTACTACAGCATGGTTGGCAACCCATCTGACGCCCTCCATCAGATCCAACTGGCCTTGGAATCCCCCGGAGTCAACACCGTTGACCGCGCCCGGTTCAACTCCGAACTCGCCGCCTTCAACGCAAGCCTTCCCGAGTAGCAACAGCCACGACCCACCGCCGGCCCCGCCCGGGAAATCACGGGTCCCCAATAACCGTTGGGCTCCACCCCAGGATTACCACCTGATTTTGCGTCACCGATTAAATAGCACTAAAATGGTCCACTATCCCTTTGAGTGGAGATTCTCCCGTGCTGAGAATGAGCAAGCTCACAGACTACGGTACCCTGATCCTGGCCCAACTCTCCGCTCGGGAGGGCAAGCTGTCGAGCGCCCACCGGGTGGCCACGGCCACGCACATCGCCCAACCAACCGTCAGCAAAATCCTGAAAGCTCTAGTTCGGGCCGGGCTAGTGGTTTCTGCACGGGGTGTGCAGGGTGGGTACACCCTGGCCCGCCCTTCTAGGGAGATCAGCGCCGCCCAGATTATCGATGCACTGGAAGGACCGGTCGCGATCACAGCGTGCAGCTCCGGGCACGGCCAGTGTGATCTGGAGCCCGTTTGCCGTGTAAGCGGCGCGTGGCAGCGAATTAATGTCAGCATCCGTCAGGCCCTAACAGAGGTCAGCCTGGCGGATCTGCAGCATCGCTCGCAACCATTGCCGCAACCAAAACTGCGAGATGGCTTGGGCACCTCTTATATTAGGTAAAACATTAACTATCATATCTATGTCTACTGAATCAAAAGAGATTTCTGACCTGGTAAAGCAAAAATACCAGCATGGCTTTGTCACCGAGATCGAGCAAGAACTGGTACCGCCGGGGCTTGACGAGGACGTAGTGCGCCTGATTTCCAGGAAGAAGGGCGAGCCCGCCTTCCTGACGGATTGGCGGCTGAAAGCCTTTCGGCATTGGCTCACCATGACCGAGCCTACCTGGGCTCATGTCCGATACACGCCCATCGACTATCAAAGCATCTCCTATTTTGCAGCCCCGAAAAACATGGCTGACGCCCCCAAGAGCCTGGACGAGGTGGATCCAAAGCTCCTTGAGACCTATGACAAGCTCGGTATTCCGCTTCACGAACGGGCGAAATTAGCCGGTGTCGCCGTCGATGCAGTCTTCGACAGCGTCTCGGTGGCAACGACATTCAAGGGAAAGCTCGCTAAGGCGGGTGTGATCTTCTGCTCATTCTCAGAAGCCGTGAAGAACCATCCGGCACTGGTAGAGAAGTACCTGGGAACCGTCGTACCTCAACGTGACAACTTCTTTGCCACATTGAACTCAGCCGTCTTCAGCGACGGCTCTTTCGTCTACGTCCCCAAGGGAGTCCGATGCCCCATGGAGCTATCGACCTACTTCCGAATCAACGCCGCAAATACCGGGCAATTCGAACGCACTTTGATCATCGCGGACGAGGGCAGCCACGTCAGCTACCTGGAGGGCTGCACCGCTCCTATGAGAGACGAAAACCAGCTACACGCTGCGGTCGTGGAGTTGGTCGCGCTGGAGGACGCCCAGATCAAGTACTCGACTGTGCAAAACTGGTACCCGGGAGACGAGCATGGCGTCGGCGGCATCTATAATTTCGTGACGAAACGTGGAGACTGCCGGGGCGCCAACTCCAAGATTTCGTGGACACAGGTGGAAACAGGCTCCGCGATCACCTGGAAATATCCAAGCTGCGTACTTCGCGGCGAAAACTCGGTTGGTGAGTTCTATTCCGTCGCCGTTGCCAATAACTTCCAGCAGGCTGACACGGGCACAAAGATGATCCACATCGGGAAAAACACCCGCAGCACCATCATCTCCAAAGGGATCTCGGCAGGACGGGCTGAGAATTCCTATCGCGGACTCGTCCGCGTCATGCCTAGCGCGAAGGGCGCTCGCAACTACACGCAATGCGACTCGCTACTGATAGGTGATCAATGCGGAGCGCACACCTTTCCCTACGTAGAGGCGCGAGAGCGTAGCGCACGAATCGAGCATGAAGCCACCACCTCAAAAATCAGCGAGGACCAGCTCTTTTACTGCCGGCAGCGAGGACTCTCGGAGGAGGACGCCGTGAACATGATCGTAAACGGCTTCTGCAGAGAGGTATTCAAGGAGCTGCCCATGGAGTTCGCAGTGGAGGCACAGGCTTTGCTCAACGTCAGCTTGGAAGGCTCGGTCGGTTAACCATGAAAAACGAAACCCTATTGTGTATAGATGACCTGCACGCGCGGGTCGAGGATCGGATGATCCTCAATGGGCTAAACCTCGAAGTGCCTGCGGGCGAAGTTCACGCGATCATGGGCCCGAACGCATCTGGCAAAAGCACCCTTGCTCAGGTGCTCGCGGGACACGACAACTACGAGGTCACGAGTGGATCGATTCGGTTTCTAGGCAAAGACCTCCTTAGCCTCTCGCCGGAGGAGCGTGCTCGTGAGGGCCTGTTCCTCGCCTTCCAGTACCCTGTGGAAATCCCCGGGGTGAACAATGCCTATCTACTCAAGGCGGCCCTGAACGCACATCGTACAGCCAAGGGAATACCGGAAGTGGATGCCTTCGAGTTCATGCGGCTCATCAAGGACAAGATGGAGCTGATGGAGATGTCCACGGATTTCCTGAACAGAAGCGTCAACCAAGGATTCTCCGGCGGCGAGAAGAAGCGTAACGAGATTCTTCAGATGCTGATGCTGGAACCGCGGCTCGCAGTACTAGACGAGACCGACTCGGGCCTGGACGTGGACGCACTCAAAGTCGTCGCAACGGGGATCAATAGCCTGCGCGACCCAGAAAGGGCGACCATCCTGGTGACTCACTACGAACGCCTCTTGGAGCTCGTGGTCCCTGATCGTGTACATGTGCTCGCGGAGGGAACCATCCTCAAGTCGGGAAATCACGAGCTCGCTAGAACACTCGACAAGCGCGGTTACGACTGGGTACGCGACGAGTCGGCAAGCGCATGACCCTCGAGAGGTTGCACGAGGCGTATGCAAGTGCGCTGAGCGGGTTAGAGGTCTCGGACACTTCCCGGCCACTGCGAGACGCGGCCATGGACTCGTTTGGCAAGCTAGGCTATCCCTCACGTAGACGCGAGGACTGGCGCTATACAGACCTGAAGCCGATCTCCGCCGGAAACTTTGATCCCACGCCAGCAATACCAAACAGCGATCACATCAAACACGCACACCAACTACTCGATGAGTCCCTGCTTGACCCCAATGTCTCACCAATGATCTTCGTCGACGGACAGCCAGAGCCAGGGACACACCCTCCAGAACTCTCGGGACTGACAGTTCTCGGCCCTGAGCAGACATGGGAGCAGATAGGCAACCTGCAAAGGAAGGAGTTGTACGAGCGTCACCCTTTAGCCGCACTCAACACAGCGTTTGCCTCCTCGGAGACGTTGATTAGGGTGAGCGAGGGCTCGAAAATCGACCAGCCTCTGCATCTGGTCTTTATCACCGTCGAATCCGGAAAAGTCACACAACCCAGAATCCTCATCGATATGCCACAGGACAGTTCTCTAACGGTCGTCCAGCATTTCATTGGTGAGGATACGGCGGCCGGATGGACGAATCTCGTGACCCAGATCACGCAAGACGAACGCTCGAACCTCACCTTGTACCGCGTGCAGGAACACGGGCGAGCGCAGTTTCACACAGAGTTGCTAGAGTCAAAGCTTGCGCGGGATGCTCACATCAAGCTGGGTTATGTGGATCTCGGAGGCAGCCTGATACGTAACGATGTGCAGATTGATCTGGCGGAACCCGGGGCTGTGTGTGAGCTCTTTGGCGTCTTCCTCACTTCTCACGGGCAGCACGTGGATAACCACACCCGAATCGATCACTCTGCGCCTCAAACGACGAGCAGAGAAGCCTTTCGGGGGATCATCGGCGAGCGCGGCCGCGGCGTATTCAACGGTAAGGTGGTCGTCCACCGAGGGGCCGAGGGCACCGATGCGGAACAATCGAGCGACAACCTGTTGTTATCTGAGCGAGGTGAGATCGATACGAAGCCGGAGCTCGAAATCTACACGGACGCTGTCAAGTGTGCCCATGGGGCTACCGTAGGCGAACTCGATCCCGATCAGCTGTTTTATATGCGCTCCAGGGGAATCGACGAGGGGACGGCGAAGGGCCTCCTAACCTTCGCGTTCGCCAATGATGTCCTAAGGCGCATAGAGCTTCCGGAAGTAAGGAAACGGGTCGCCTCAAGCGTTGCTGGAGAACTACCCGACTACGACAGCTGGGGGGGGCTCCTATGAGCTCAGCGAGGGAATCTCAGAGACCACAATCCGCAGCCAGCACCGACATCGCCGCCCTCCGAGCCGACTTCCCAGGGCTTCATCAGGAGATTCATGGCAAGCCTCTGGCGTATCTAGACAACGCCGCCTCCACCCAGCGCCCCCAGTCGGTTATTGATGCCATGATCACGCAGGAGCAGAGAAATCACGCCAACGTGCACCGTGGCGTACATACGTTGAGTCAGCGAGCAACCGACGCGCACGAGGGTGCTAGGGAGAAGGTGCGAGGGTATATTAATGCTGCAAGCTGTGAGGAGATCATCTTCACGCGCGGCGCCACAGAATCCATCAACCTGGTAGCCTCCAGCCTGGGGAAAATCAGGCTGACGAGCGCCGATGAGGTGTTGATCACCTGGATGGAGCACCACTCCAATATCGTCCCCTGGCAGCTAATCTGCGAGCAGACCGGTGCGAAGCTGGTCGGAGTGCCGATGACGCCGACCGGCGAACTGGATCTGGATGCGTACGATCGACTGTTGACCGACCGTACAAAAATCGTGGCTGTCACGCATGTATCGAACGCCCTTGGGACGATCAATCCGATCGATAAAATTATTACTAGAGCGCACGATGCAGGTGCTTTGGTTGTGGTGGATGGAGCGCAGTCGGTGCCTCACATGCCCATTGACGTGCGCGCCTTGGACTGTGATTTCTATGCGTTTTCGGGTCACAAGATGTACGGTCCAACCGGAATCGGCGTGCTGTATGGCAAGAGCGCCCTGCTTGATGCAATGCCGCCCTACCAAGGCGGGGGCGAGATGATCCTGACAGTGACCCTGGAGGAGACGACCTACCACACGCTGCCGTACAAGTTTGAAGCAGGCACACCGAATATCACGGGCGCCGTCGGGCTCGGAGCGACGATAGATTATCTCGCGGGAATCGACTTCAGTGCGGTCGCCCATCAGGAAACCGAACTTCTCGACTACGCGACGGGGCGTTTGCTCGAGTTACCCGGATCGCGAGTTATCGGCACGGGGAAACACAAGGCTGGCGTCTTATCGTTCACCCTCGCCGGCATTCATGCGCACGATGTCGGGACCATCGTCGACCGGGAGGGTGTCGCTATCCGCACGGGTCATCACTGCGCCATGCCGGTAATGGAATATTTCCGTATCCCCGCCACGAGCCGCGCTTCTTTCGCGCTCTACAACAATCGTGAAGACGTGGACCAACTCATGGGCGGGCTACAACAGGCCTTGGAGCTATTCGGATGAACGAGCTCCAGGATCTTTACCGCGAAGTGATTCTGGATCACAACCGCCATCCGCGTAATTTCGGTGAGCTGGACGACGCGAATCGGATCGTGGAGGGAGTAAATCCTTTATGCGGGGACCGAATGACCCTGTACGTCAAACTACTCGACGATAAAGTCCAAGATATCCGCTTCAAGGGAACGGGCTGCGCCATTTCGGTCGCCTCCTCCTCTCTGATGACGGAGAAGGCCACAGGCCGCTCGGTAGAGGAGCTCGAAACGCTTTTCGAGCAGGTTCACAGCCTACTCACGGGAGACCCGACCGCCGACTCCGTAGATCTCGAAAGCTTGGACAAACTCGTCGCACTGTCAGGTGTGCGCGAGTACCCCACGCGAGTCAAATGCGCGACTCTCGCATGGCATGCGTTGAAAAACGCCATCACAGGATCAGAGGACAAGATCTCGACGGAGTGAGTGATGCACTACCCTAGCAATGAACCCGTGACCTTTTCCCGAGACTGCGATGCGGTCATCATCCCTAACGGCGATGAGGTGACGCTCCCCACGGGCGCTTCCGGGTTTCTGACTCAAGCACTTGGCGGCAGCTTCACCGTGTATATCGAGGGCAACCTTTTCCGAATTGCCGGAACCGACGCTGACGCAATAGGCAAGGAACCAATAACTCCACCGGAGGTTCCAGTTAACGCCACGGAGCAAGAAATAGAAACCGTAATCTGGGAGCAGCTAAAGACCTGCTACGACCCCGAAATACCCATCAACATCGTTGACCTAGGTTTGATCTACGAGTGCGACGTTGAGGCCGTCGGTCCAGAGGATCGTGTCGCGCATGTAGAAATGACGTTGACAGCACCCGGTTGCGGCATGGGGGACATACTCATGCAGGATGTGAAAGAAAAGATCGAGATCATCCCCACAATATCCAAAGCGAACGTCGAACTCGTTTTCGACCCACCGTGGAGTCAATCTATGATGTCGGAAACAGCTCGACTGGAAGCAGGGCTTCTGTAATCTTCCGATTCTGCTGTTGCTCGATAGACAGGCCATGAAACGTTTGACACTGCTTCGTCATGCGCAGTCCAGTTCGGAAAACGCACGGCTGCCGGATCACGATCGACCTTTATCCGCCCGCGGCCAACGGGATACAGCGGCAATGGGTTCACGGCTATTTTCTCAAGGTACAGAGCCTTCACTTTTCTTGTCTAGCACTGCCACACGGGCGAGCACCACCACAAAGAAAATCGTGGAGGCCCTCGGCTCTTCGCACAAGATTATAGAAACCGACCGTAACCTTTATCTCGCATCTCACAGCGATATTCTAAAAATGATTGAAGATCAAGAAAACACTATTTCTGATCTGTTTATCGTTGGGCACAATCCCGGACTGACTGACCTTGCTAATCATCTATTACCTGATTTCTGCTTGGATAATTTACCCACGACAGGCATCGTAGCTATTGAGTCCACAGCTCAAAAATGGTCTGACCTTTCACGGTCCAATTTAAGCCTACTTTATTATGACTATCCGGAAAATACGGAATCACCCTTAAATAAGAACTAGAGACCATTCAGAAGGTATTTTTAAATTTAACAACTCCTGATTCGCATCCTTAAACCAAGGAACTATTTCTAATGTCCAAATACTATCGGGGCTTGCGAAAAAGAAACCTCTATCAACCCGGATCCGATACGCCTTTTAAACTAAGTCGAAGTCGCATTGATCTTTATGTTCAGTGTCCGCGTTGTTTTTACATTGACCGACGACTGGGATTGGACAGGCCACCCGGCTACCCATTTAACCTAAATAACGCCGTGGACACTCTCTTGAAAAGTGAATTTGATAATTGCCGAAAAGACGGCCAGCAACACCCAATTCAAGAGGAATATAACCTTAAACTTCGACCAGCCCCCCATGCAGAGCTAGACACCTGGCGTAACAACTTCAAAGGAGTTCAATACCTACACGAAAAATTCAATCTGCTTATCTTTGGCGCGATAGATGATTTATGGATTGATGAAGAAGAGACATACGCAGTCGTTGACTACAAAGCGACGGCCAAGAAAGGTCGAATCACCGAACTAGACCAGGGCTGGCATGCTGCTTATAAGCGGCAGATGGAGATCTATCAGTGGTTAGTAAGACGTAATGGACTTAATGTCTCGGATACCGGCTACTTTGTGTACTGCAATGGACAAGCCGAGTTACCGAATTTTGAAAACACAATTCAGTTTGACACTACCCTTATTGCTTATGAAGGCTCTGACGATTGGGTAGAGAAAAAAATAGCTGACATTCATGAATGCTTAAATAGCGATGAGATACCATCTTCAAACTACAATTGCGACTACTGCAAATATACGTCCGAAATAGAGAAATTGATCAACTAAGTTTTAGAAAACGGGAACGAGAAGGAAGCCTATCGGCCCCGGTGTTTTCTTAATAAACGTCGAGTTCTCTTATCAGGACGACCTTGGGTAGGAGATCCAAGCCGCGATACTGAGCTCTTCCTCTCAGCGGCATTCTCTCGGCGTTCAATCGACTCAGTTTTTTCTTCGTAGAGACCCGCCGCCTCAACGGCAGGTCCGCGGCGGGACGAGATTTTCAACACACATACGTCAACAATCGAGCCACCGCGTTGGATACTCAATGCACTGCCGATAGATACCTCACGTGCAGCCTTAGCCCGCTCACCATTAACCCGCACTCTCCCGCTGCGCACCGCGTTCGCCGCAAGAGTCCGAGTCTTAAAAAGTCTTGCGTACCACAGCCATCGATCAACGCGCATCACGGCTCACCCATGGGGTGGCCGCTCCCACCCATGCATATAACCGTTAGCGAATGTCGCAGAAGCAATAGAGGTAAAGGTCCCTTGGGTCGTTCAGGAGTTCGAACAACCGAAACGGCTCGGCCGCGGCATCCAACAGCGTCTGAAACACAGCGGGAACACTCGGGCCCACAGAGACGACCCGAACGAGGGGTGCGGAGATTCGTGCGAACTGAAGCGCAATCATTTCCGTAACGCTCAGCTCTCTCTGTACATACTCGATCTGATAATCGTCCTCTTCGAGGCCAGCAAGCTCCGCCGACGAGGCGATGGCATCAGCCAGATCGCCCAGCTCATCCACGAGCCCATGTACCTGTGCGTCGGTAGCGACCCAAACTCTGCCACGCGCAACAGCGTCCACCTCTAGGAGATCCTTGTCCCGGAACTCGGCGACCCGGCCGATAAACCCGTCGTAGGTATTCTGGATCATTAAACCAATCAGCTCGTTGATCTCCGGACCAAGCTCGCGCAACGGATTGGCCTGTCCCGCGAGTGTGGTCGTACCCAGCCCATCAACGTTGACGCCTAACTGATCCAAAGAACGACTAAATGTCGGAAACGCCGCCCCCACGCCGATCGATCCGGTAATCGTCGTCGGGCTCGCCCAAATCTCGTCCGCACCCATGGAGATCCAATAACCCCCAGACGCCGCAACACTGCTCATAGACGCGATAAACGGGCGGTCCGTTTCCTGAAACGCCCGCAGCTCCCGCAGGATCACTTCGGAGGCAAAGGCGCTTCCGCCCGGACTATCCACTCGAAGGACAAGCGCCTTGACGTCGTCGTCTTCACGCGCACTCCGGATCATAGCGGCAGTGGAGTCACCACCCACCGTGCCGGGTGGCTGTGACCCATCTAGGATTGGACCCGAAGCGACGATGACGGCAATTTTGTTCTCCGCAGGCGCCTCGCTTTCCTCAACTCGGATCGCAGCAAGATAGTCCGCATGGTCGATGCGTTCGTAGTCATCGTCATTCTCGTCATCCGTGACAAGTGCCTTCAACCGCTCGCGCATCTGATCGCGGCCAAGCAACTCATCCACAAGCCCATAATCAAGCGCCATCTGGGCGGTATCTCCACCCGCGTCCCTAAGCAGTTCGACCGCGTCGTCTGCGAATCGCTGTAGCGCATTTCCAGGAAACCCGCGAGCCGCAGTCACATCGGCTTGATACGCCTCCCAGAGCGCCCCCAGAAGGACCTCCGTTGCCTCACGGTCTTCCGGCGACATGTCATCGCGGGTGATAGGCTCGACAAAGGACTTGTACTCTCCGACGGTCCAAACGTGGAAATCGATGTAAAGAGAGTCGATAGCCGATTTATAGTAGGGCTGAAAACGACTGTAGCCGTCGATCAGCACCGCACCCATGGGGCTCATATAGATCTCGTCCGCATGAGCGGCGAGATAGTACTGGTTACGATTGAACGTATCACCGACGGCGATGACCCTCTTACCACCCTCCTTGAACCGCACGATCTCACCCGACAACTCCTGGAGCTTGCTCAGACCGCTACCGGTCATCGCGTCCAGCTGCAAAACGAGCGCTTCGATCCGGTCGTCATCCCGGGCCTCGCGTATCGCATCGATGAGGTCCTTCAGCAGCGTCTCGCTCCGCGGAATACCCCGTATTTTCGCCATGGCCCGTTCGAACGGATCGCCCGACAGTTGATCGACTAAGGCCCCTTGGGGCGCAATGATCAACGCCGCTTCCCGAGGCATCCGCGGTTCATTCGGGGCAACACTGGCCAAGAGGATGATTACGAAAAACAACAGGAAAACGAGATGCAGTGCTTTTCTCACTCCATCCAGTGCTCGCCACAGCCCCGCAAGCAGGGACTTCATCAATCTCAACGCATTCATACCTTTATCAGACCTCTAAGAACCCGAATAGATCCCCCCAGGGACTCACTCTAACCCTCGTGCAAGATTTGACTCCCATGGTCGCCTCAGCGCAAGAGCACCAGTGACAATGTGGGCCAATAGGCAATAATCACGACCGACACAAGCAGGAGAATGAAAAACGGGAATGTCGCCCGGAAGACCTCCACAATGCTGCGCTCGAAGCGAAAACTCGAGATAAACAAATTCAGTCCAACAGGCGGCGTGAGGTACCCCAGCTCCATAGTTGCGAGAAACACGATACCTAGGTGGACAGGATGGACATCGTACTGAGCCGCCACAGGCATGATGAGCGGGACAACAAGTATGATCGCAGAGAAAATGTCGAGTATAGCGCCGAGGATCAGCAAGAAAATTAGCAAAGCCAGTAAGAAGGATGCCTGCCCCGCCACATAGGTGTCGACTACCTCGAACAAGCGCTGGGGAACGCTTGCGTCGATCATATAGTTCGTCGATGCCAGAGAAACGCCGAGTATCATCAGGATCGCCCCCACAAGCACCATCGATTCACGCATGATCCTGGGCAGCTCACCCCACGGAATTTCCCTGAGCACAATGATCTCGACAAAGATCACGTACAACGCGGTCACTGCAGCCGCTTCGGACACGGCAAAGTAACCGCTGTATATGCCGCCTAGAACGAGGACTGGCAAAGGCAGCTCCCACATAGACTCCCTAATTGCCGCAACCACCTCCCGGCCGGATACCTTTGTGAGCACGATCGCATGTCGGTTCTTCCAGTAGCTGTAGCCCGCGAGCAATACCAGCATGAACATACCTGGGAGGATCCCCGCCAAAAAAAGGTCATCGATAGGAACACTAGCGACAATGCCATAAAGGATCAGTGGCAACGACGGCGCAAACAACAAACCGAGGCTGCCGGAAGTGGTGATGAGGCCCAGGTTGAATCGTTCATCGTATCCCGCCTCTGCAAGCGCCGGATATAACAGCGCCCCCAGGGCAATGATCGTTACCCCAGAAGCACCCGTAAACGCCGTGAACAGCGCGCACGACGCCAAAGAGATAATCGCAAGACCACCGGGAAACCAACCGAGAAGGGCGTTGGAGAGACGGACGAGGCGCTGCGGGCTGTTGCTCTCACTCAGGACGAAGCCCGCGAACGTGAATAAAGGAATTGCGACCAGAATGGGCATTTCCGACAGCCCGAAGAACTCGATGGCCATGATCGACAGGTCAATCTCGGAGTTATAGAACCCGAGCATGGCACTGGCAGCAATCACAGAGAATAGCGGTGCCCCCAACAGCACGAACGTGAGTAGAAGGAGTGCGGTTAGGATCATTTGGCAGGCCCTATTAACTCGCGTAGAGCCCGCAATGTATAGCGGTAACAGATCGCAGCGAACCCGATGGGTAGGATTAATTGAAACATCCAGGCCGGCAAATCGTTTAACAGTGTGTCGCCGAACACATAGGAATCCTGAACGAAACGCAAGGAATGCCAGGCAAGCAGTCCAGTCACACCCGCCGTGAATAGATGAGCGGCGAGGTCTATAACGCGCTTAGCCTTGACCGGAAGCGTTCGCGTCACGATATCGATGGCGATCTGCTTTCGATCGCGGCTAGCGGCAATCCCACCCGCCAAACCGAGCCATAGCACCATAAGGCGGATGACACCATCGACCCAAGGGAATCCCATAGACAAGACGTTACGCAGGAAAATCTGCGTGCTGCCAAGTAGGATCAAACCTAACAGCAACACGAACAAAAGAGCGTTCTCAAACCCGCGACCCCAGCGCTCCGCCAGTTCGAGCCAGCGATATGGGGGGGTGTTCACGCTTTACCGAACGCCGGGCGCGAACGCCTTTCAGTGGCCAGCAGGCGAGTCGGGCAAACTCCGGTACTCCCGAAGCGTATCGAGCAATTCGTCAAAGAATTCCCCATCGATCTCGTCACGGTCGCGAAGCCGAGGATAGATTCCCGAGATAGTCGCCCTCCAATCCATCACCTCAGCTGAATTGACGGGCACAAATTCGATCCCGAGTTCCTCCATCACCTCTCGAGCCTGGGCATTGTCGGCGCGGGCTTGCTCGTCCAACCGCCGGAAAACGTCCTCCATGACAGTGCGCACGGTCTGTTGGTCGTCGTCGGAAAGCTGACCGAAGACCCGAGCGTCCAGACCGAAGATCCCCATTGAGTACAAAACAGGTAGGTCGGTTACATACCGGACCTTTGTATGCCATTGCAGCACCAGTGCGACGACCGGTGAAGCCGCTACCACATCAAGTAGTCCGGTCTGCAGGCCGGTCAACACGTCCGTCGGCGGCAGAACTACGGGAGCCAACCCCAGCTCTTCCATCGCCATGAAAAGCACGGGGTCGCCCTCTGGGACCCAGACTTTGCGGCGCCGCATATCGTCGACACTGCTGATGGGTTCGTTTGCCATCATATGGGCGAAACCGCCCCCCATGAATCCGAATGTGACGAAACCGGCGCGCTCCAACCCGTCCTGCAGCTTTGAGTCCATGCGGTCGCGAACATAGTCCACCTCGTCCAGAGACCAGAAAAGGAGTGGAATACCGTAGAGATCGATCGCTTCGTACCGATCCGCTAGTCCACCGCTCGCGAATGCCCCACCTTGCAACTGGCCTACACGTATTTTTCGTAAGACCTGGCTGTCGTTGCCCATGATTCCACCAGGGTAGAACTTAAAGACGACCCGCCCGTCGGTATGCTCCCGAATCTCCTCGGCTCCGGCACGCATCTCACGCATCCAACTGGAGCCGTCAGGTGCCACCGAAGCGACCTTGATCTCCACGGCCTGCGTCGTTGTGTGCGCGCCCGCGGCAAGCAGCGTTAGGACGAGGAACCAGCTCCAACGGCTCATAGCACCGGAGCGCGCCCACTCAGCATCAGCGCTATCACTCAACCTCATTCCCATTAGAAGTACTCCTGTGACGACTCTAGTAGCGCCTCAGCATCCTGTTGAGCAAGCACGTTAAAGAGCGTTCTCCCGGGCACATCAACAGGCGCTTCTATCACTTCCGTTAACAATCTGTCGTGCAAATCCTGATCAAACATCATCCGCGCATACCGCCTGGCATACTCCACCTTTGCAGATAGGTCTGTCCCTCTCGACAGATCTATCGATCGCTCGAAGTGCCCTCTCGCAATCTCCGGCTTGCCGCCCAGTGCGGGAGGTCGCAAAGCGTATAAGATTCCCAGATAAACGTGTACCCCACCGTCGTCGTAGGTCTCGTCAAGAGCCAAAACTCGCTCCATCGCCGCCTGTACCCAGGGCAGCTCTGCCACCGCACTCCAATCCGAGCTGGTAGCGTCCAAGTGGCTCAACCAGCTCACTGCATAGGCATAGAGAAACTCTACCTGCCCCCGTTCGATGCCGTCGAGCTCTAGGACGAATTGCTCGTAGTCCATGCCATCCCATTGACAGGCCGGCTCGTGAGCAAGACAGATCGCCCGTTGCCCATATCCCCGTGCCTTCCTGGTCATGGCCGCTGCATGATCTTGATCCCTTGCAAAACGGGACCCATAGAGCGCGAAAAGCTGCGCGCCCGCCGATAGCATTCCGGCACGCTCGGGATTCTGGACAATAAATCCATCCACTATCAGCAGGTAGGCCGGCAGGCCTGATTGAACCACGAGTGGATCATCCTGATTGAGAATGGCGAAGGACAGCGTTTCTGCGGCGAGGCCTCCAACGTAGGATGCGCAGCCGCTCAGGAGCGATAGCGCCCCGACGAGAAGCGCCGTTGCACAGCGCGACGCTCGTGCAGTTGGTCGGTTAGAAGGTCTGGTGCGCAGCCTGACCACGCCGATTTCTCCAGGATTTAGATCTTTTCCTTAATGCGGGCAGCCTTCCCGCTTCGCTCCCTTAGGTAATAAAGCTTGGCTCGCCTCACATCACCGCGGCGCTGGACCTTGATGTCCGCGACTGCCGGGCTGTGTGTCTGAAACACGCGTTCGACGCCTTCACCGTGGGAGACCTTTCGAACCGTAAAAGAAGAGTTTAGCCCGCGGTTGCGTTTGGCTATGACGACACCCTCGTAAGCCTGAAGCCGCTCCCGGTCCCCCTCCTTGACCCGAACCTGCACGACAACAGTATCGCCCGCAGCGAAGTCTGGGACATCATCCTTTAGCTGCTCCTGCTCAATGTCACTAATGATCTTGGACATCGCCTAATCCTTTTTCGGTTCCACCCTTAAAACTGAGAACGGAGGTTAACCTACCTCACGTCCTCTCGCCATTACACTTTACTCAAAGCGCAAGCGCCCTACGCCGTGCGCTCCTTTATAAACTCCTGCAATAGTGCCTTCTCCTCAACGCTCATAGCCCTAGACTCCAGGAGTTCAGGCCGGCGCAACCAGGTTCGACCGAGGGCCTGCTTCAGCCGCCAGCACCTTATCGCCTCGTGGTGCCCCTCTACCAGGACCTCCGGGACCACCATACCGTCTGCCTCATCCGGCCGAGTGTACTGTGGATGGCCCAACAATCCCGACATGTGTGAGTCCTCCTGACCGGACGCCTCATGATTGAGCACCCCTGGGATCAGACGCGCGACGGCATCGATGACAACAGCCGCTGCTAGCTCTCCGCCGCTGAGCACGAAATCACCCAGCGACAGCTCCTCAGCCACCTCTCCTTGCACGACCCGTTCATCGATACCCTCATAACGCCCGGCCACCAAGAGGAGGCCGGGCCGAGCTGCCAATTCCTGAGCAAGCCTCTGATCGAACGGCCTACCCTGCGCGCTGAGAATATACTCGGCGCTACCCTCCGGCAATTGACCGCGCGCGAACCGGATGGCATCTCGAAGCGGCTGGTACTTGAGAACCATCCCAGGCCCGCCACCATATGGTCGATCGTCAACGGTTCGATTTTGATCCGAGGTGAAGTCCCGTGGCGAAGTCTGCGAAACCGACAGCAACCCACGCTCGCAGGCCCGACCGACCACTCCGACGCGACCCACAGGTTTGATCAGCTCTGGCAGGAGGGAAACCACGTTCACCCGATACATTACGACCTTAGCCTCAACTAACCCCTGTAAGACATCAGTAACTCGGATCCCAATCCACGATGATCACGCCGTCTCCGAGATTCACCTCACACACGAAGCGCTCCGGCACAAACGGAATCAGTCGCTCCCGCTCGCCCGTGACAACCATGACATCGTGCGCCACTGTACTGAACAGGAAATCCACTCGGCCTAGGCTTTCCCCCGCGACCGTGCGTACCTCGAGGCCTTCCAGATCCGTCCAGTAGTACTCGCCCGGCTCGCAAAGTGGTAGGTCCTCGCGTGCCACCGCGATCTCAGCGCCAATAAAAGCTCGCGCCTCATCCCTATCGTCAACCCCCCGGAGCTTGGCTACTACCGTCCGCCCCTGGCGGCGGCCTGTTTCAACCTCCACGAAACGCTCACCGTCAGAATTGCTAACGATCCATCGCTCGAAAGCGACTATGCTTTCTCGTGGCTCGGTATAGGAATGGATCTTGATCCAGCCCTTGACGCCCATCAAACCAGATACACGACCAAGGGTGACTCGTTTTAGAGGCGCTCCGCTCATGCTGCGGGCCCGCTGGAGGCAAGGCGGCTAGGAGCCCTCGCTGCCCCGAAGCTTTCTGATAAGACTCGCCACGCGTTCGGAGGGACGCGCACCCTTAGAGATCCAGAAATCGGCACGTTCGAGATTAAGGTTTAACTCCGTTTCTCCGCCCGTCGCAATCGGGTTGAAGTAACCCAGGCGCTCTAGACAACGGCCGTCACGACGATTGCGGCTGTCCGTGACCACAATATGATAGAAGGGACGCTTCTTGGCCCCACCACGTGATAATCGAATACTGACCATCGTTACAAACCTAATAGAGATGACGGGTACGGCCACCCCAGGTCGACCGTACGCGGAGTGCGCATTCTACTGTTTTCCCGAGAGAAGTGAAGGCCCGAGCCGCACCCCAACCTTCACCGCCTAGGCCCGCCCGGGCCGCCGCGCCGCTTTCCGACCGGAATCCCCCCAACGGGGCTCTGCAGTCCTTCGAACAGGCCTTGAAGCCCTCCCCTGGATACCCGCTTCATTGTCTTGGCAAGCTGGCGATGTTGTTTAAGCAGATGACTAACCTCCTGTACCGGACGCCCTGCCCCCGCCGCAATGCGCCGTTTCCGTGAGCCTTTGATCAGCTCCGGCCGTCGACGCTCCCTGCGAGTCATCGAGTCGATGATCCCTATCTGCCGACGTAGCCCTTGGTCGTTCAGGCTCTCGGCAGCAGCCGGAAGACTCGGAAGGCCGGGGACCTTATCCAACAAGGACTCCATGCCACCCATATTTCGAATCTGCTCAAGCTGCGTCTTGAAGTCCTCCAAATCAAGTTTACGGCCGCGTTTAACCTTACCGGCAATATTCTCAACAGCCTTGGCATCCACCTGGCGCTGGACGTCCTCCACCAGCCCCACCACATCACCCATTCCAAGTATTCGAGACGCCATTCGTCTGGGTGAGAAGGCCTCGAGTGCATCAAATTTCTCCCCGGTTCCAATGAACTTGATCGGTAGTCCCGTGACTTCCCGCACAGAGAGCGCAGCACCACCGCGTGAGTCCCCATCGGTCTTCGTCAGCACAATACCGGTCAAAGGCAAGGCATCATGAAAAGCGCGGGCCGAGTTCAATGCGTCTTGCCCGGCCATCGCATCGACCACATAGAGCGTTTCCTCCGGCTTGAGCACCGAGTGTAATGCCCTGGCTTCCGACATCATGGCATCATCCACATGCAACCGCCCCGCCGTATCCAAGATGAGCCAACGACTGCGCCGAGCCCGTGCCTCGGTAAGCGCCTCTTGCGCGAGAACGGGTGGGGAGTCGGAATCCGAATCAACAAACCCGGCATCCAACTCGGCAGCCAGTGTGCGAAGCTGGGTCCGAGCGGCCGGCCGGTACACGTCCGTGCTGGCCAGCAGCACTTCATCAGACGGGCGCGCGAGGAACCGCGCTAGCTTCGCCGCAGTAGTCGTCTTCCCCGTACCCTGCAAGCCCACCAACATGATCGTGGTCGGGCGACCTCGAGGCTCGATTCCGGTATCCGAGCCGCCCAGCACCTCAATGAGTTCGTCATGCACAATCTTCACGAACGCCTGACCTGGATTCACGCTCTTTGCCACCTCCTTGCCTAGCGCTCGACGCCGAACTCTATCGATGAACGCCTTTACAACCGGCAGTGCGACATCTGCCTCCAGGAGCGCCATGCGGATCTCCCGCGCCACGTCGCGAATGTTCTCTTCCGTGATTCGGCCCCGGCCACTCATCCGCTGAACGGCGTGGCTCAGACGTTGGGTCAGACTCTCGAACATCAGGGACCTCTATACTGAAGATAAGGGTTCCCGGCCAGCTACACTGAAACCGGGCGAGCGCAGACTATCACGAGGATTCCGACTACTGAAAACCTGAGCGTTTTCAAGGCGGCTGTCTAAAGCCTTGACACTCTATCTAATACTCAGTCACTCTAGGCTCATGTTTAGTCACCGGAGGGTCAACGTTTTTGAATGACGAGGTCCCTTTAGGCCTATTATTTGGCCTGCTTATTGTTCTGCTCTTTCTTTCGGCGTTCTTCGCTAGCACGGAAACCGCCCTAATTAGCCTGAACCGGTACCGGTTGAGGCATCGTGCTCGGTCGGGCCACAGACCTGCACAACTTGCAGAAAAACTATTAGAACGCCCAGACCGTCTGATGGGCCTCATCCTCCTCGGCAATAATGCGGTCAATCTGACAGCTGCCGCAATAGTGACGGTGATTTCCATCCGACTCGGCGGCCAAGAAGCCATTGTCGTCGGTACCATCATCCTCACTTTCGTAATCCTAATCTTTGCCGAGGTCGCCCCGAAGACAATTGCGGCGCTGCACCCTTCGAGGCTCGCCTTGCCCGCGGCCATCATTTACTACCCCCTGATGAAGCTCGCGTACCCGTTCGTGTGGCTGATCAATCTGCTGGCCAACTCATTACTCTGGGTGCTTGGGGTCCGTGTCGACAGCGGCCGATCGAACTCTCTGACCGCGGACGAGTTGCGCTCCGTATTAGCGGAATCCGCCGTCTTCCTACCCGACCGTCACAAACGCATGCTCCTTAGCATCCTAGACCTCGACGGCATCACCGTGGATGACGTAATGGTCCCACGCCAGGAAATTCTCGGAATCGATCTCGACGAGCCGTGGGAAGAGAACCTCAGCATCATGCAGAACAGCCCCTACACCCGTCTCCCGGTTTTTAGGGGCGATATCGACAACGTGGAAGGCCTGATCCGCTTGCAAGCGATTCTGCCGGATCTGGCACAAGAAAGACTCACGGAGCAACAACTCCTTAGCAAGATCCAGGAACCCAACTTCGTTCCGGAAGGCACGACGCTAAACAAAGAACTCTTTAATAGTCAGTTTGTTGAAAAACGTTTCTCATTCGTTGTCGATGAATATGGAGACGTTCAGGGGTTAATCACGGCGGAAGATGTCATTCGTGAGATCGTGGGTGAAATCGGCACCGACCCCAGCTCCGTGGGGCCGGAAGTTGACCAACAGAGCGATGGCCGTTACGTGGTCGACGCCAGCGCGAACATCCGCCAGCTGAATCGACTGATGAACTGGAATCTGCCGACTGACGGACCCAAGACGTTGAACGGGCTCATCATCGAGTTACTCGAGACAATCCCGGCGCCCGGCGCGGATCTCACGGTTGCAAACTATCCGATAGAAATCCTCGAGACAGCGGAGCACGGCATCAAGAAAGTGTGTGTCTTACCCCCGGGAGACGATGAGCCCCGCGCAACGCGAACCACCAGCTCGAGCTGACGCCACCCAAGCGGAGCCTTACCCCAGCATCTCCAAGGCCTCGCTCAGTCGAGCCACCGATCTAACCTCCATGGGACCAGAAGCGCGGGGGCGATTACCGATAGGGACGATAGCCTGTTTGAACCCGTGTTTGGCCGCTTCAGCCAGCCGTTCCTCACCGAACGGCACGGGCCTGATCTCTCCAGTCAACCCGACTTCGCCGAACACAACCAGATCCGTAGACAACGGTCGCTCCCGATAGCTCGAGATAGCCGCAAGGCACACGGCAAGGTCAGCCGCTGTCTCGACCACACGAAGCCCACCAACCACATTAGCGAAAACATCGTTTCCCGCGAAGGATTCCCCACTGTGCCGATGTAGCACGGCCAACAACATTGCCAGGCGCTGACCATCGAGGCCCTGGGTCAATCGTCGCGGCGAGGCGCCGGGATTGGTATCGATAAGCGCCTGAACTTCAACGAGTAGCGACCTCGAGCTTTCCCGTGTTACCAGCGTGACGCTACCGGGAACAGGATTCTCTCGTCTGGCCAAGAAGATCGCAGAAGGATTCTTGACCTCCTTGAAACCCTCCTCCCCCATCACGAAGAACCCCAGCTCATTGACCGCTCCGAAGCGATTCTTCGCTGCCCGAATGATGCGGAACCGGCTACCGAGATCGCTCTCGAAATAGAGCACTGTGTCGGCCATATGCTCCAGGACCCTCGGGCCCGCCAACGTCCCCTCCTTAGTCACGTGACCGACTAGCACGGTGGTTACGTCCCGCGCTTTAGCAAAGCGCACGAGCTGTGCGGCACACTCGCGCAATTGCGCAACGGAGCCGGGCGCGGAGCCTAGCTGCTCACTGTAGAGGGTCTGGATGGAATCGATGATCAGCACGTTGGGCGGTGAAGCTTCCAAGGTAGCAATGATGCTTTCGACGCAAGTCTCGGAGAAAAGCTCAACGGGCGCCTGCGCGACACCCAGTCGGGTAGCCCGCAAGGCGATCTGGTCCAAAGACTCCTCACCCGTAACATAGCAGGCTCGCTTCGTCAGGCTGACGCTCGCCACAGAGCTCAATAGTAAGGTTGACTTACCGATACCCGGATCCCCGCCGATAAGGACGACGGCCCCGGGGACCAAACCACCTCCGAGCACCCGATCAAGCTCGTCGAAGCCACTGCTACTGCGATCCACGCGGGCGATGTCTAGGCTATCCAACCGGGTGAGCTGGACTTGCGGGGCGTGGGTCACACGTTGAGCGCTTTGGCGAGAAGTCGACCGAGTCTCCGAAAGCGCGTTCCAAGCACCACAGTCTGGGCACTGACCTTGCCACTTCAGGTGTTGCGCACCGCAAGCATCGCAAGTGTAGATGCGCTTAAGTTTCACCACCGTCCGAGCATAGCACCAGTAACAAGAAGAACAGCTACGATATGAGGGCTTCTTGAGCCGATCCTCAACGAAGTATCGGGCCAACCAAGGGTTTCTCTGCTAGCCGTAAACGCCCTCGCCGTACGCCTCAGCGACCAAATTTTCGAATTTCGTAAACTCGCCCAGAAATGTGAGATGGAACTCGCCGATGGGCCCGTTCCGCTGCTTACCGATGATGATGTCGGCGACGCCCTTGCGCGGAGTTTCGGGATCGTAAACTTCTTCGCGATAGATGAAGATGATGACGTCGGCATCCTGCTCAATCGCGCCCGACTCTCGAAGATCGGACATGACGGGCCGCTTGTCGGGGCGTTGCTCAACACTCCTGTTTAATTGCGACAACGCGACAACCGGAACCTCGAGCTCTCGGGCCAACGCTTTGAGAGATCTGGAGATCTCCGAGATCTCCGTCGCCCGATTCTCAGTGCTCCCGGAAACCTGCATGAGCTGTAGGTAGTCCACGACAATCAACCCCAGATCGTGCTCGCGCTTCAAACGGCGCGCACGCGCGCGAACTTCCGTGGGCGTGAGCGCTGGCGCATCGTCGATGAAGATCGGCGCGGTCGACATCATCGACACAGCGGAATCGACGCGTGACCAATCCTCATCGGTAAGTCGTCCCGACCGCAGATGGGATTGGTTCACCCGCCCTATCGAACCGATCATCCGCATGCTTAGCTGCTCGGCGGACATCTCCATGCTGAAGATAGCAGTCGGCTTCTTCTGATTACCTATAGCTGCATTCTCCGCAATATTCATCGCGAGGGTTGTCTTACCCATAGAGGGACGCCCCGCGACGACAATCAGGTCGCCCCGCTGCAGACCCGCGGTCAGCTCGTCCATATCGTCGAACCCGGTGCCAATACCGGTGATATTACCCTCGTTCTGACTCAGGACATCCAAGCGATCTATGGTCCCTGAGAGGACTTCCTTGAGGGGTTTGAAGCCAACGCCACTGCGCTGCCCGCGGTCGGCGATATCGAAAACCTTCTGTTCCGCAAGGTCCACCAGCTCCGCCACGGACTGACCCTCGCTGCCATGGGCGCTGGCCGCAATGTCTCCACCAATCTCGATAAGCTGACGCAGCATCGCGCGGTCACGAACGATGCGGGCATACGCTTGAATATTCGCCGCGCTGGGAGTGTCCTGTACAAGTTGGCCAACATAACCAAGGCCGCCCACCTCATCCAAGCACCCTTGCCGCTCCAGATGTTCGCTCACCGTAACGGCGTCCGCCGGCTGATTACGGTCAGCCAGTTCACCTATCGCGACGAAGATCAGTTTATGGTCAGCTCGATAGAAGTCATCGGCCCCGACCGCATCGGCGATCTGGTCCCAGGAACGTTGGTCGAGCATTAGCCCACCCAATAGCGATTGCTCGGCCTCGACTGAATGCGGTGGCAATCGAAGGGATTCTGTGCGGGAAGATAACTTAGATGTGGCTAAAACTTCGGCCATGTGTGGGTAGCCCTATTTCCGTTTGAGCTTAACACACCGATCACTCAGCCGGTTTTTGTTCTTGGGCTGTTTCATTCTCCTGCGGCTGTGCGTCATCATCACCAACTTCGGCCTCATCTGTCTCTTCATCCTCGAGGAGGTCGATGGGCTCTGTCACCTCACCTTCGACGATGACGGTGAGCAGCACGTTAACATCAGTGTGAAGGTGAAGATCAACCTTGTGCTCACCTGCAATACGTATGGGTCCTTCCGACAAACGCACCTCGCTACGCTCGACGGCCAACCCGAGCGCCTTGCACGCTTCGGCAATGGCGATCGTGCCGACGGAACCAAAAAGCTTGCCTTCCGGACCAGCATTCGCCTGGATCTTTACCACCTGGCCTTCAATCTTGGCAGCGCGGGCCTGGGCCTGTTCCAGCTCCCCCATCGCCTTGGCTTCGAGTGCCGACCGCATCCCCTCAAACTTAGCAATGTTCTCGGGCGTCGCGAGCGTTGCCTTACCTTTGGGAATCAAATAATTTCTGGCGTAGCCGGACTTCACCGACACCGTATCCCCAACGCTACCTACATTGTCGATCTTCTCTAATAGGATGATATTCATGTCCCAATCACTCCTGTTTAATCTCTAATCAATCCGTCCTGCGCAGCGGTGCTCGTAAATCAATCCAATTATCAACGAGCCCCATCGACGCAATAGCCAGAATCGTCACACCCGTGAATGGCGGGAGCAACAGAACGTACATCGCGGCAACTATCGCCGGGTTCCACTGCCGTACCTTTCCCCAAGCATGAACGACGGCGATACCCTGAAACCAAAACGCGAACAGCACCAAAGGAAAAAGATTTTGGATTACGGGCCCATCCAGGATCAAGCGTGCCGCCATCAGCAGCGTGGCCGGTATCCCCAAGAAACGACCCAGACGCAGCTCCCGGAACTGAGGTCCAAATTGCGGAACCGGGTTCATCAGCGCTGCCCACCAGCTGCCGAGGAGCAGAGGCGCCATCAGCTGCAGGAAGATGACGAGCGTTAAGAATCCGACAAAAAGCCTCTCCCACCCTTCGCTGACCGCCTGGATCTCTCCCTCTGCCGCGCCGGTAGAACGCAACCACTCCACACCCTGAGCCACGATCGGGGTGATTATTGAACCCGGGTCCGGCCAAAAAACCCCAGCAAACACCGCGCCGGCTGCGCACAGCACCACCACACCCTGAAATGCGAGCGCAAGAGTCCCCGCCCAGCGAAGCAAGACACCGAGGCCCACACCAGCCAAAAGTGTTACGCCACCCGCCAGGGCAAAGTTGCTGGGATCGACACCCCACACCCAGGCGAGAATCAAAACACCACCGGTCGCGACCAGCGCGCTCGAAAACCCCTGGCGACCGCCTCGGTGCAGCGTCTCCAGCGTCATCAGCGCAGTGGAAGCAAACGAGATGAGCGGCGCCGGCGCAAACGCGGCCGCGAGAATTACAGGCCGATAACGGCGCCCCAACAGCCACTGAGCAAAACCTTTCATGATGTCGGTCCGTCGGCGCGGACCTCAGTGGTCAGTGCTGGTCCGTGTGAGGCAAGAGCGCCAGGAAACGCGCGCGCTTGATCGCCGTAGCAAGTTGCCGTTGGTAGTTCGCGCGAGTACCCGTGATACGGCTCGGGACGATCTTACCGGTCTCGCTGACGTACTGTTTCAATGTCGCGAGATCCTTATAGTCGATCTCCTCAACACCCTCGGCAGTGAAGCGACAGAATTTTTTGCGTCGAAAATAGCGTGCCATGGCCTAGCTCTCCTTTTTCGTTTCGGAATCGGAAGACGCTTCCGCGTCGGCCTGCTCATCATCGGCTGAACTGGCCTCTTCGACCTCAGGTTCCGCTTCTGGAGCCGCGGCCTCAGGTTCCACTTCTGGAGCCGCGGCCTCAGGTTCCACTTCTGGAGCCGCGGCCTCAGGTTCCGCTTCTGGAGCGGCGGCTTCAGGTTCCGCTTCTGGAGCGGCAGCCTCAGGTTCCGCTTCTGGAGCGGCAGCCTCAGGTTCCGCTTCTGGAGCCGCGGCCTCAGGTTCCGCTTCTGGAGCGGCAGCCTCAGGTTCCGCTTCTGGAGCGGCAGCCTCAGGTTCCGCTTCTGGAGCCGCGGCCTCAGGTTCCGCTTCTGGAGCGGCAGCCTCAGGTTCCGCTTCTGGAGCGGCAGCCTCAGGTTCCGCTTCTGGAGCGGCAGCCTCAGGTTCCGCTTCTGGAGCGGCGGCTCCGGCCCCCACCTCAGAGTCTTTTTCCCGAGCCTCCGCCGCAGCGGCCTCCCGTTCCGCCGCGTGTCTCGCGGCCCGTTCCGCAGCCGCCTTGGCTCGTTCGGCTTCGGCCACAGCCGCAGCCTCTTCCCGCGCCGTTTCCTCTTCCTTAGCTTTGGCCATAAGGGAGACTTCCGTGATCGCTTTTTCCCGTTTGATCACGAGATAACGCAGCACTGCATCGTTGAAGCGAAAGGCACCAACGAGCTCGTCAAGGGCGGGCTTACCGCACTCGATGTTCATCATTAGATAGTGCGCCTTGTGGACCTTGCTGATGGCGTGGGCGAGCTGACGTCTACCCCAGTCTTCTGCGCGGTGGATTTGTCCCTCGGCACCTTCGATCATCGATCTATAGCGCTCCATCATGGCGGGGACGTTTTCGCTCTGGTCAGGGTGGACCAGAAACACGACTTCGTAATGTCTCAACTCGGGCTCCTCTCGGTTAAAACCTCCCGTACGCGCGGTGAGGTAAGGAGTGACAATTTTTAAAAGGCGCGCAGATGCTACTAGACGGGGCCCCGCGCCTCAACCCGAGCCCGGGATGCGAGACTAGTCTGACCCCCTTCGGGCAGGGGCTCGGGAGCGAATCTGACGCCGTAACTCGAACAACAACACCCCTGATGCCACTGCGACGTTGAGGCTCCCGACGGTCCCATGCATGGGAATGGATACGAACTCGTCACAGAGCTCGCGTGTGAGCCGCCGCAACCCTAGACCCTCACCCCCGACCACCAGGGCAACGGGGGTCTCCAGCCGCGCATCGTAGACGGTACGGGGCGTATCGGCATCCGCCCCAACAATCCACACACCTGCATCCTTCAGCCAACGCAGGGTCGCGGCGAGGTTTGAGACTCGGACAAGAGGCACAGTCTCTGCAGCACCGGTTGCCGCCTTCAGCGCTGACGGAGTCAAGCCGGCGGCGCGACGCTTTGGGACCACCAGAGCATCCACGCCCGCAGCATCCGCAGTGCGGAGGCACGCACCCAAGTTTCTGGGATCAAGAACACCATCTAAAATAAGACATAACAAGCCCTTACCTTTAGAAACTACTATTTCCTCAAACTCCCCTATCCCGATCTCCTGGGCCCCCCGCGTTCGCACGAGGATCCCTTGGTGGGTACCGCCATCACTGAGCCGGTCCAGCGCTGTTCGTTGAACGTGTTCGATGGGGATCTTGTGCGCACCCAGCGCCCTGGCAAGCTCGGGAAGCGACCCTGCTTTGGATCCTCGAAGAATTTTCGCGTCGAGGATGGCCTCCGGCCGTTTCTCAAGCAGGGAACGTACCGCATGTACCCCGTAGACGTGGCTGTTACCGCCCCGAGACTTTTTGCTAGCCATGACGGCGTCTCTTCTTCCTGGAATCTCCCGCCGACTCCACTGGGACGAAGTCAATCTTACGCTCATCCACATCTACGCGGACCAGCTTTACCTGCAACCGGTCGGTCAACCGGTAACGCTTCCCCGTGTTTTCTCCGGCGAGGATCGTCCCGCCCTCTTCCGGGTGATAGTAGTCCCGGGGCAGCGAGGCCACATGAACGAGACCGTCGATGTGTAACTCGGCTAGGCGCACGAAGAGGCCGAACGGAGCAATGCTCGCAACGACAACCTCAAACTCCTCCCCGACCCGCTCCTTTAGGAACGCACACTTCAACCGCTCCTCTACACCCCACACCGCCTCGTCCGCACGCCGCTCGATCCGGGAGCAATGTTCACCGAGCTGCTCCATCTCGGGCATCCGGTATCGGAACCCTTTCGCGCTACCGTGGATTAACAAATGCTTGATGGCCCGGTGAACTAAGAGGTCGGGATATCGCCGAATGGGAGAGGTGAAATGGGCGTAGGTGGACAATGCCAGGCCGAAGTGACCAATATTTCTCGGCTGATACACCGCGCGGGCCATGGAGCGCAGGATCACCGTCTCCATTAGCTCAGCCTCGGATCCGCCGGCTGCCTTCTCGATGATCCGCGCCAAATCCCGCGGCTGTAGGTTTTTTGGTGAGCTGAGCTTCACCCCCAGCGTGCTCAGAAACAGTTGCAGCTCTTCGATCTTTTCAGGATCCGGGCCCGCGTGGACCCGGTAGAGTGCGGGACTCCGAGCTTTAGAAAGCCGTTTTGCGGCTTCAACGTTCGCCGCGACCATGCACTCCTCTATGATCCTGTGGGTCACGAGTCGCTCCACTGGGCGCACGTCCTTTACCTGACCTCGATCATCCAGTTGGATGACGGCCGCTGGAAGGTCGAATTCCAGTGCTCCGCGCCGGCGCCGGCGCTTCGCAAAAGACCGGTACGCCGCATGCAGCTGTTCGATCTGCGCCTTGAATTGGGCTTTTCTGTCGGGCAGCTTTTTACCTTCGAGTAGCCTGGCCGTCTCCTCATAAGTAAAGCGCTCGGCCGAACGCATGACGCCTTCGTAGAATCGAGAGCGTGTCACGACTCCGCGCGACGACACCTGCATCTCACAACAGAGGCAGAGCCGGTCGACCCGCGGATTCAGGGAACAGAGCCCATTAGATAGCGCCTCAGGCAGCATGGGAACCACCTGATCGGGGAAGTAGACCGAGGTACCGCGGGCACGAGCTTCGTCGTCGAGATCGGTACCCGGTTCCACGTAGTGACTAACATCTGCGATCGCAACAATGAGCCGCCAGCCTTCCCCCTGAGGCTCACAGTAGACTGCATCGTCAAAATCCTTTGCGTCCGCACCGTCGATGGTTACGAGTGGGAGCTTGCGAAGATCCTCCCTTCCGCGCTTAGCACGGGCAGGAACGTGGGGAGATAGGGCTGCGACGTGAGCCTCAACCTCGGCCGACCACTCGTTGGGAATTCCATGGGAAAGGATAGCAACGGTGGTCTCCATACCTGGATCGTCAAACCGTCCGATGATACGAACGACGCGGCCAATGGCTTCGGTACGCAGCGTCGGGTGCTTAACGATATCCACTCGCACCATGTCACCAGTTTTAGCTCCGCCTTTCTGGCCACGCGGAATGAGTACGTTCGCGCGAGCCCTGCCTTCGACAATAACCACGTCGAGCCCTCGCTCCCGGGTCAATTGACCGACAACCTGTTCGGTGGCGCGCTCCAAGATCTCTACGATCCGACCTTCCTTGCCTCGGCGCGTCTCGCTGACACGCACAGCGACACGATCGCCGTCCCAGAGCGACGCCATCTCACGGGAAGGTATGTAGATATCCTCGTCACCGTCATCCGGGATCAAAAAACCGAACCCGTCACTGTGCGCCTTGACCCCACCAGTTACGAGATCCAGGTGATGAGTCAAACAGTACTCCTTAGCGCGGTTTCGAATGAGTTGGCCGTCACGGACCATGGCTCTGAGACGCGTTTCGAGGGCCCGCTGGTTCTGCTTACCCTTAAGGCCCAACTGACCAGCCAAAGATACTAGGGTCAACGGTCGACCGACCGACTCCATTATTGCCGCGATGTCTTCTCTAGAGGGAATCGGGTGCTGGTAGCGTTTCGACGAATCGCCCGTCGTTCGCTTAGGGCGCGCCATCAGATCAGCATTCCTGGGAAAGCATTGATGATCGGGAAATACATGAGGACGGAGTTTAACCGCTCGCCGCTTCGTTCGTGGTACGGTCTGCCCAAAGCCCGATTGACAGCCTATAAGGCAGTCAGTACATTCGAGCGCCCCCCTTCAGTGCCCAGGTGGCGGAATTGGTAGACGCGCGGCGTTCAGGTCGCCGTGTCCTTACGGATGTGCGAGTTCGAGTCTCGCCCTGGGCACCAAAACCCTAAAATCCCATTTTATTTTCAGTAAGTTGGATTAGCCTCATTACCAGATAGCACACCAAACGGACGAATCCAGATGGCAATAGACTTTCGACATTTGCCTTATCTAAAGCAGTCACCCGAACCCCTTCAAAAACCACTTCTACAGTGACTACTCTGGGGGAAAAATTTCCCCGAACCCCTACCTATTCCTCTGGATCGGTTTTCGTGCAAGGATTAGCCTACATCCGCATCAACGGAGGACGATAACAATGACAACTCTAAGAATCATGGGCAGTACAATCGCTCTCATCGGCCTCGTGTCACTCTCACCCGCGGCACTTGCTGATGCCCCACAGGCACTCGCGACGGCCGCGCGACACGCAGGAATGGCCGCCACCGCTGACGATATCGCAGGCGCGCATCGTCATTTGCACCACGCGTTGAACTGCCTCGTTGGCCCTAACGGCGAAGGCTTCGACGAGGCAGCTGGCAACCCCTGTAGCGATGCAGGTGGGGCAATTCCGCAAACAGCCGCCGCCCAGATAAGGGATAGTCTCCAACAGGTTGCAATGAACGTGCGCGACGCCATAGAAAATGGCGATCTCGCGGCCGTCAAGGACGTCGCGCTATCGACGCAAGAGACGCTCGAATAACGTCGACGGGCACCTGCATTTTACGCGTTTGATCGTCGAAAGCTGACCCAGAGTCAGTGTCACCGACGTAACTACGCCCTGATTCATAGGGGCACGTGCCTGTGCCGTGCTCCCCTGCTACTTAGCCCGTTCCGTAAGCCCCCGAGCCAGCATTTCAACTTTGTAGAGAGACCCTGCGCCGGCAACGTAAAGGGTCTGTTTGGTAGGTCCGCCGAACGCGACGTTCTGGCAGTCTCTCGGGAGACATCTCACCGGAATGATACCGAGGTGCTCACCCTGTGGGCTTAAAACCTCGATGCCGGCCCCGGTCGACACATAGACGCGGTCATCGCTGTCCACAGCCATTCCATCCGCGAAGGTCCTGACTCCACCCAGTCCATTGTCCCGCCTGCTTCGTCCTTCTAGCACACCGAATTCACGTCGGTTGTCCACCAAGCCGTTCGGTTGGATGTCCCAGGCAATAAGATGCTCGCCGTTAGAATCGCTAACGTACAACGTGCTTTCATCTCGGCTGAGCTGAATGCCATTCGGCCGGATCATGTTCTCCTCTACCCTCACAGGGTCCCCTCCCGGCGGGATGTAGTACACGGCCGCCGGCAGACGCAACCCCAGCGGCCTGCCGCCATAACGTTCCACCAATCGCTCGGCTTGTCCTGCCGTGAGCCCGGGATCCGTGAAGTAAACACCTCCGTTCTTGGCGACGATTAGGTCGTTGGGGCGACTGAACGGCCTCCCCTCATAGTTGTCCGCAAGCACAGCTTCGCTCTCCGGCGGATAAATCACGCCGATCCTCGTGGACCCGTCCCAGGCCTGAGCGGAAATCAAGCGACCAGCAGCATCCTGGGTGACGCCGTGGGACTCGTTCGACTCGGCCACTAACACCGACACCCGGTTGGTCTCTGGGTCCATTCTGTGGATCCGCAGCGCACCGGGCTCCGCGAACACCAGAGATCCGTTCATTAGGCCAATGGGATCGTCCAGACCGTTATACCCTTCCAGGATGTGCTGAATCTCAGCACCACCCTCCACGACTCCAGGAATTGCCGTCGCCGTGCCAACGACGACTGGCGTAAAAATAGCCTGTCCGCTGACTATAGAGAACGGTGCCTGAGCGCTGAGCACACAAAGGGCAACGGCAATCGTTGTTCTTGTTTTCATCCGGTGTTCACTCCACGGGAGCCGAAAACCACCCCTTGACCGACAAAGCACAGCGTAGCACAAGCGCGGTTCGCTAAAGCGTCATGAATTCCGATGATCAACGAGCTTATTCTGAATCTCAATCGCTCTAACCAAACGGCGATGATTCGGGGCTATGATCACCAGATCTATCACCAAAGGCGGAGATAAAATCAGCAGCAGCGTTTCTAGCGTCTGCCGGTAGTTCAGCACTAAACTGTCGTCCGCAAGCTGAGTCGCACCCCTAGGCAACCATATGCGACTTATTGAGGAGTTAAGGAGCAATCTATGCCGACCGAGCAACAGGAACTGGAACCTGCCCTGACACCGGTGCAGAGACTTGGCGAAGCCATCGCCGACAGAGTCGAACGCTGGATGCCCAATCCATTCCTATTTGCAATCCTTCTGACTTACCTAGCAGCGATTGCCGCATTCTTCTCCGAGGGATCCCCGGTCATCGAAATCGCATCGTCCTGGTACGACGGGTTTTGGAACTTGCTCCAGTTTGCAATGCAGATGGTGCTCATCCTCGTGACTGCAAACGTCGTCGCCTACCACCCGAAGGTAAGAAAGCTAATTCTTGGCCTTGTTCGTCTTCCGAAAAATGGCAGGCAGGCCGTCGTAATGGTCGGCTTAGGTTCGATGTTGACCAGCTGGATATCGTGGGGGCTCGGTCTGATCTTTGGTGCCATCCTGGTACGTGAGATGGGTTCGCGCGCGGCTAGGGACGAGATGCCCATTCACTACCCGCTACTCGCCGTGGCAGGGTACCTAGGTATGGGCTTGAACTGGGGCTGGGGCATGTCTAGCTCTGCGGGACTCCTACAAGCAACCGAAGGAAACGCGTTGATGCAGCTCGGCCTCGTAGATCGCATCATCCCGGCAACGGAATGGGTCTTCCACCCCTACCCCTTAACCCTCACGGCACTGGCTCTCGTGTACGGCTCGATCATGCTCTATCTACTGTGTCCGCCGAACGCGAACTGTAGAGGTATCGAACGCTACGTTAGTATCGCCGACAAAGCTTCCAAACAGCCTTCCGTATCAGCCGAGCCTACTCAGAACGCGACCAGCGAGAAACCGTCTTTTGCCGATTCGATCGACAACAGTAGGATCCTCGGCGGAATCATCGCCCTCACGGGGCTAGCCCTATTCGCGCGGGCATTCTTTACAGAAGGACTCGGCGCCCTTGATCTCAATGTCCTCAACTTCGGGTTCCTCATGGTGGGGATGCTCTTGTTCATGAGTCCGACGGCTTACCTTAAGGAGTTCTACGACGCTGTTCTGGGGAGTGCAGGGGTGATTCTTTTGTTTCCGTTCTATGCTGGGATCATCGGAATCATGACCGGCACAGGACTGGTCGACACGATGGCCGCATCGCTGCTCTCTGTCGCCACACCCTCAAACTTCCCTGTCATCGCATGGATCACCGGTGGGGTCCTGAACCTCTTCGTCCCCTCCGCAGGCGGGGAGTGGGCCATCGTCGGCGGTCCCATCATGCTCGCAGCATCCGAGCTGGGAATCCCTTATGGCCAAGCGATCGCCTCGTATGCCGTGGGCGATGCGCACACGAATCTCCTGAATCCATTCTGGGCGATACCGCTACTGGCCATTACCGGGCTTCGCGCACGTGACATGTTCGGCTATGCCATAACAATGATGATCTTGTTAGTGCCGTTCCTCGCAATCGTGCTTTACGTGCTGCCTTACTGAAACGAGGTCACGACTCCAAGGTAACCGAAACACCCCGACTCGAGCCTACCGAGGATAGGCTCAAACTCGATGTGCAGGATGCTTTAAGCGGCGCCAAAGTGGTTCTTTCGGGCAAGGCGAATGCCCCCACCGAACGCCGGAAACTTCCGGTTTCGACCGCCACGCGATAAGCTCTGAGGTTAAATCTCGCAGAGGGCAACCAGTTATGCAGTCTGTCACCATCGTCTTCCTCGGACTCGCCGGAATGGCCTTCGGTTGGTTTGTCTACTCGAAATTCATCGCGGACAAGATCTTTCAGCTTGACCCGGATTTCGTCACGCCAGCCCACGAATTGAGAGACGATGTCGACTTCCTCCCCACCAACCGATTCGTGCTGTGGGGCCATCACTTCACTTCGATCGCGGGCGCAGCACCGATAGTCGGTCCCGCCATCGCCGTCTACTGGGGTTGGGTTCCCGCAGTCCTGTGGGTGACCTTCGGGACGATATTTTTTGCGGGAGTGCACGACTTCGGGGCCATCTGGGCCAGCGCGCGAAACAAGGGTAAGTCCATGGGCGCGCTGTCAGAGGACGTTATCGGAAGTCGCACACGAGCCCTCTTCATGATCGTGATCTTCCTGCTGCTACTCATGGTGAACGCCGTGTTCGGTGTGGTCATCGCTGGATTATTCGTCACCACCACCACCGCCGTTTTCCCTGCGTGGTCTGCCATCGCCGTCGCCTTAGTCATCGGCCAGCTTATCCATCGAAAATTCAATCTGACTCTTCTTTCTATCTGTGGTGTTGCAGCACTCTACTTCTCCATTTATATCGGCAGCCAGCTCCCCATCGCCCTCCCCGATCAGCTCTTCGGCCTAACCGCAAACGGCAGTTGGATCGTTATTCTCTTCGTCTATGCTGCCATCGCGTCCATGTTACCGGTCTGGGTGCTGTTGCAACCGCGCGACTTCATTAATGGCCTGCAACTCTTCATCGGCCTGTTCCTTCTCTACGGTGCAGTGCTCTTGTCACTACCCGAAATCACCGCGCCCGCATTCAACACCATGCTCCCGGCCAATGCGCCTTCCCTTGTGCCTCTGTTGTTCGTAACGATCGCCTGCGGCGCCGTCTCAGGCTTTCACGGCATCGTATCGTCGGGCACGACATCCAAGCAGCTCGACAAAGAACCCGACGCGAGGCTCGTGGGATATTTTAGCGCTGTTGGCGAAGGCTCTTTGGCATTGATCACCATCATCGCCGTCACGGGTGTTGGCCTCGCGGCGACGCCTGAGATCTGGCACCAGATCTACGACCAGTACGGCACGGCCGGTGCCGGCACGTTCGTCCAAGGTGGGGCACAGATCATTCAAAACGGCTGGGGCGTGCCGCTGGGTATCTCGACGACTTTGCTCGCAACGATGGTCGTGCTCTTTGCCGCGACGACGATGGATACGGGCGTGCGACTGCAACGCTATATCATCCAGGAGTGGGGAAGCATCTACGACTTGCCGGTGCTCAATAACAGCATACTGGCCACCGTGATTGCCGTGGGTTCCTGTCTGCTTCTCGCTTTCGGCGCTGGTGGAGCGTCCGGGTCCGGGGGCTTGACGATCTGGCCGCTCTTCGGCTCTACGAATCAGATTCTGGCTGGACTCACGCTGCTGGTGATTAGCGTCATGCTGATCAAGTTAGGGCGTCCCGCGCGCTACACACTGATCCCCATGATTTTCGTTCTAATCACGTCAGCATGGGCCGCAGTCATCAAGCTGATCGAGTGGTACCAGGACGGGAATTGGCTACTCGTGACGATCGACGTCATCGTCATAGTCACCAGCTTCCTGGTAATCTTGGAGGCAGCCTCCGTGATAGCCCGCTACCGGCGTGAACGTCATACGTCGTAGACACTCTCCTGAGTTCCAACGACGCGCTACACCGACTCGCTAACAGCTAGGCATCCCTAATACCCGTTCGGCCAGATCCGGCCGAGGCTGTTCCTGTGCGTAATCGGGGCCGTAGAAGCAAGTTTTCTTCCTCTCGCTCGACGCGACTAGTAGCGGAAAACTCAGACGGACTGCCGCCGCCGTTCGCTCCGAATCAGCGTGCTTCCAAGGAACAAGGCCAGAACCGATAGGAGTGCCGCAGACCCGATTGCCGTCGCACTGATGCTGCTTGCGCGTGCTACACCGCCCATCAGAAAACCACCCATCGCAGTTGCGCCGATCGCAAAAACGCCCCACAAACCGAGTACGCGCCCGCGAAATTCATCGTCCACTTCAAGCTGCAGTAGCGCCTGGACACTAATGCCACAAAGCGTACAGAACCCCCCCAAACCGGCGACGACGGCAAGCCCCATCCAGTAACTCTCAGTCATACCCAATACGAACAGGAGCCCGCTGGAGGCCAACGCAGCCAAAGGCGCCATCCGCAATAATTGGCTCGGATCCTGCGTCCGGGTCACGACGACGGACGCAGCGACGGCACCAGCGCCGGCGGCTGAGGTCAGTGCCGCAAACTCCGCGCTACCACCTCTGAAGACCAACTCGGTCACGGCTGGCAGCAGTTCCAACAGCCCACGGGCTAGAATCCCGTTTGTGCCGACTAGAATCAGTAACCAGCGAATCATCGGGTGAGTTGCCGCGTAACTCAGCCCATCCCGAAGATCACTCAGAATGTGCGAATCCCCACGCTCGCGCGTCGTGCGCTCCAGCGGCTCGACAACGAAAAGGCTGACAATTGCGGGTACGACAAGACACGAAAACAACCCGAAGGACCAGGCAACACCAAAAAAATTGATTATCAGTCCGGCGAGCGCTGGACCAGCGAAGCGCGAGAGATTAAATGCCACCGCAAGATAACCCGTCGCGCTTGCAAAGAGCTCTCGAGGCACTAGTTTGGTAATGAGAGACAGGCGCGTGGGCGTGTAGGCCCCACCCATCATGCCTTGAAGCAGCGCAAAACCCGCCAACACCTCTATCGTCAGTCGATCCAGCCCGGTGATCGCCGCCAAAATCAACGAAATGACCATCATGCCGGCATGAATGAACACCGCCATCTTGATGAGGTCGTAGCGATCGGCCGCTGCACCGAAAAGGGGTCCGAGGACGATGCCTGGTGCGAACTGACAGAATGACACCACGCCAACCAGGAACACCGAATGTGTCAGGTCCCAGGCAAGCCAACTGATCGTCAACCGGTAGATCCATAACCCATGGAGGACGACGAGAGTCCCGGCGAAATAGATCGAAAAGTTTCGGTTCGAGAGGGCAGAAGTCGACAACGCGCCTAGTTTCCTTTCAACGTGATACCGGATCGGCGATCCGCTGAACGCCGGGCATGTTCCCATACTCCGCCCGTATTAGCACCCCAGCGCCCCTGACCCTGAATCGGTCGAGTAAAATCCGCTCAGACCAGGAGTTCCAGGGAGAGTAAAGTTGAGTGAAGCGGAACGACACGAGCGAGCACTAAAAAAAATCGCCGAGATCGACCCGGAGGTCGCCGAACGGTTGATGAACTCAATGAAGGAGATCGCACCCGATTTAGCGCGCCTCGCAATCGACTTCCCCTTCGGAGATATCTTCACGCGACCCGGTCTCGATCTCAAATCGCGTGAGATGATTAATGTTGCGGCCCTCACAGCACTGGGAAATGCTGAGCCCCAGCTCAAATTTCACATCAAAGGGGCCTTGAACGTCGGCTGCTCCCGGGAAGAAATCGTGGAAATCATTATTCAGATGGCCGTATATGCTGGTTTCCCGGCAGCACTAAACGGCATGCTAGCAGCTGGTGAAGTCTTCAGGGAACGAGAAACGGAAGCAAACGCAGGACCGGTCGACTGAGGGACTGCCGTTTATCAGGAGTAGCGGAAATGAAGGGTAGAGAAGTAACGATGCAGGAAATGCTGTCACGCACGGCTCGATTCAAAAAGCTCAAGGCAAGCAAGGAGGCGTTCGTTGACACCCGAATCCCCGAATACCAGCGGAAGATCTTCAATGTCATCGGTGAGGGTGTCACAGAAGACGCCTCACTGGAGGTTGCGATAACGGCAGTGGAAGGGTTCAACGTAACCTACATCGGTGCCGATCCGGGCAAGGGCGCCGCACTGCACTCGCACGACACGGTAGAAGTCTTCTACGCCATGACCGGACGTTGGGGGCTCTACTGGGGTGACGACGGGGATCAGCAGATAGAGATGGAGACGATGGACATGATCTCGGTTCCCGCTGGCGTGATGCGCGGCTTTCGCAATATCGGTGATAAATACGCTCACATGATGGCCATGCACGGCGCGACTGACGCGGGGCGTGTCACCTGGTCTCCTAAGATTCTGGCACGCGCAAAAGAAACGGGGCTCAAGCTAGACGCAGAGGGCTACCTCGCAGACTAACGGGCTAGGGTCCCTCAACCTCGCCGAGGACCGGCTGCCTCCCCACCGGCACCACAAGCTCCAGCTCCGGCTCGAGAGGCACAAGCTCAAGCGGCAGAGCCCCCTCGTCCTCCAGCTCAAGTTCTGGCCGATCCGGCGCAGCTTCTGGAATGATCGGCACGTCCGGTAGCTGCCGCCCGAGGTCGGGCGCACGGATAAAATCCGTGATCGCAAAATACTGGGTTCGGTCCCTCAGCACGAAGCGATTCACCATGTCATTCATGAAAAAAAGCAGGGTAATCGTAATTGCACCCGCTCCGAACATGGCAAGCAATATGCGAGAAATCATCAGGACATTCTAACTGACGATTGAACTGAGGACATTCCTCTCTCGAGAGGCTGTCCCCACATATCCCACGCACCACCCTTGTTTCAGGCCAAGCCTGCGATAAAGAGGAATGTCCCCGTTATCAGACGGGATCGACCCCGGCCCGAGCGCAGAAGTACTCCCAGACTCTGTCGAGGGCGAGCGGGGAAAAGGTGGTCTCAAAGGACTGTTCGATCTCCGAGGGCGAAAGATATTCCGGCTCACCCATTCTTAAGGATTCGGCCACAAGCTGAGCATTGACCTGCAAGTACACCGCAGACATCACCGCTTGCTTGACGTTAGCTCCCGCAACTACCGCACCGTGGCCGCGGATCAGCATGCACGTATTGTCCCCAAGAACCTGAGCGAGCCTACGGCCCATCTCCATGCTACGCACGAGCATATCTGTGTCACCGAAATCATCGCGGATGTCCCACACAGGAATCTCGTCTCCGATGATAGCCGTGACGTGCATGATCGGTCGCAGCGGCGTAGTCGAAACACTGAAAGGCACCACGTCATAGGAGTGATGATGAACCACAGCATTCACATCCGGACGCGCTTCGTAAATCGCCCCATGAATCACACGCTCTCCGTACGGGCGCCGGGGATCTTCAGGCCTGACCTTTGAACCGTCGGCCTCAAACTCTAGGAGATCCTCTAGCCCTACTAATGAAGGACTCCGAGAATACGCCATCACGTAACGCTCCGGGTTTCGTGGGTCACGCACACTGACATGCCCAAACGCATCGACAACCCCTTCGTTAGCAAGAATTCGATTGGCTGCAACCACCCGTTGGAATTCAACCAGGTTCTCTACGGTCGTCTGCGCGCGCGGCGACAACCCGGGAACACTGACACCAAATCCGGCTAGCAACAGAGAGGCTTCCAGTAGCTCTCGTCTCGTCAGTTTGTTTTTCATTTTATTTCCCCGAAAATTCGAGGAAAGAATAGCAAGCATCCGCCAGCGTGTCTTGCTTACACAAACGCGTAAAAACTAGCGTGGGCCATCAGCCTTCTTGCGCCGCCGTGGCCTCCCCTGAAGCCAAAGAATCGTCCCCAGCACACTAAGGACAATTAGCAGCAGGCCAACTACGTCAATGAATATCGGACCAGCACGAGTAAAGAGCCTGCCACTATGCAGATCGGCTAGGAATCTAGCCATTGTGATACCGGTACCACGGTAGGCATCGTATAAAACCTCAAGCTGGTCCGACGGCACATTTGAGGACGAGGACCATGAGACATCGCTATAATTTACGTCGCTGGCAATAGTGAAACTGACAAACTGTTCGTCTGCCCGGTAAATCTCCTCCTCACTGAGCAAAACTACTGCCTCGCCAACCTTTCCTATAGCCTGAGCACCGCCAGGCAATTGGCCCGCAAGCAGCATACGTTCTACTAGTGCACCGGAACCAGTCAGCAAAATTAACGAATTACCACTTGCAATCACTATGAACTGTGGAGCAGCTATGGCTCCGCTTAGCGCTGTAATGCCTTCTGCGACCTGTTGATCATTGAAGTACAAACGTTCCCCAAGCAATGTTGTGCGATTTCCCGCTACAGCGTAGCTTGAATGAACTGGTGGCGCTTCAATACCGTACCACCTCAGAAGCCATTCCGTCCGAACATAGCGTTGGTCGAGACGAAGATCGACGAGATGGTTCAAGGCAATCCCTGTAATGCTTAAGAAGATCAGGAAAACCATCGAGCCCAGACCGAGCCATCGGTGCCAATACCGAAGCCCGTACCTTAGCCGATAACGCTGGGAGCTATTCACCTGAACCCCTTGCCTCTTGTAGAAGGAAAAGGACAACTTCTGTTACGCCCCTAAGCGCGTTAACTGAAAGCGTTGCACCAGTAATTCCGTCAATCTGTTGATCCAAGCCAACACTTTGTTGCTCAGTACCAATTAGACGTGCCCCTAAGAACTGATCAGTAAAAAACGGATAACGCACTTCCCAACCTCGTATCTCACGGAAGACAAGCACACGAATCATTTCAATAGCATCGCCTTGAACTACTACACCAATCGTAATGGGCCTATCCTTCCCAATCTCGTCTAGGATCCACGCACTCTTGTCCCCACTAACCCAGTAGCTCACCCGTAGAGCATTAACAGGGTGATCTAGTATTTCCGCTAGCACCTCTCGTCGCTCGTTGTCTATCCAGATCACTTCAACTCGAGGTTCGCTGTCCGGAAAAGCGGCAGCCAAAAAATCCTCTGTTTCCATGTAGACGCCCATCTGTCCATAGGCAGCGCTCGCAAGGCCCCAAAGCACGATAGGCAGAACACCTCTTAACCACCATGTTTTTACCCGATCGGTCATTTCCTTCTGCTAACTTAAAACACGACAAAACCCCTGGGCCAAAAAGGCCCAGGGGCTAAAATTTTTCAGCCACAACCGACCAGACGCTAGAACTGGTAGGCCATACCTACATTAAATCCGGTGTAGCTGCTTCCTTCCTTTGATAGCTGAGTGTAATCACGGTTTGCAACATCAACTTTAAATACGGCGTTAGGGTGGGCAAAGTAGCTCACCCCAGCTCTAAACTCTTCAAATTGGTCGCCAGCGACTGCTCCGTCTACATCTTCAAAACGGGCAAAGGTTCCCCAACGCTCGTTGAGCCTCCAGCTCGGCTCTATGTAAAAACCTGACTGACTAGCAACACCTGCGGCCTCAACAACTTCACCAGTAAATTCCCAACCCGCATAGAGCGTCCGGAGCTGAAATGGCCCGTTTGTGTAGATCATGTGAGCTTCGATCATCGCCCCATCGTCAAGCCCATCACCCGGTTTGGCACTAGGATCACTTTGGTACTGCCAACTTGCAGCCACATCTAGTCCCGGTATTCCCGTGTATCTCAGACGACCTGTAAATGCAAAGTCTGTTGCAACAGCATTTGAAACCTTTTGCCTGCCTTTGCGAACCCTAAATGCTTTGCTGCCAGACGTGTACATTTCCAACCCGGAGTGAAACCCCGCATTCCAACTCAAACCACTTTCATTATTGCCGACCAGTTGAGCACCCCCCTCCCACCAAGTAGCAGGGACGATAGCGCTTTCAATTGCATTACGCTCAACACCGTAGAATGTTGTGGGTTCATGTGTTTCGTTAAGTATGCCAACCGGAAGTACAAACAGACCGCCCTGAACGGCAAGTTCATTACTTAGATTAACTTGTATAAACGCCTGCTCAATCTCGACTTCACCATCTTTCCCCTCACCCGCTAGTGAGTGTTCAACTTCCAGCTCAGAGAAAAAGCTGACTCGGTCATTAAATTCATGCGCAAAGAACAGAACAAACCGGTGAAAATCCATTTTGTCTGTATTGTTATCGGGATCAGTTGCATCCAGGTTGTTATAGTGAAGTTCACCGTAACCACCGATACTCGTCTGACTACCAACATCCCTCTCCTGGAGTTGGGTCCTGTTTAACTGGGTTACCGAGCCTGCTTCAATAAAATCAGCTGTAGCATCGAGCTGCTCTTGAAGAGCATCTATTTGCGCCTGTTGCCTCTCCAATGTTTCTTGCAGGGACTCAGTTTCCTGCGCGGCAGTTGGAAAACTATTGGTAGTCGCAAAAAGTAACGAAATTATGGAAATCCTATTCACCGACTCTGTTCCTTTTCCCTAAGGTTCTTTAATTTTGACGGCGCGAAGGATAACCAGTCTCTAATGCTAATGCAAATCATTCTCATTACCATTTCGGATGGCAATTAGAGAGAACTGGGAAGCGATAGGAATTCAGGAATAACGCGGAGTATCGGTCTGGGTCTCTACCCGCCACAATCCACGTGGCACACCAACCGAGTCGCGACGGCGATTCGCAGCCGCAAGCTTCTAGGCCAGCGCGAGGCCTAACGCTCCGGCGGGATCAGCTTTCTTCTCAGCCCTGAACGCCAGCTTGGGCGACGTTATCGGCTTCGGCGATGGGCCGCAACTCGGGGAACTTGACCACGGTTCCCGGCCGCACGAGATCGAGATCAAGATCGGGATTGTACTGGCGCAGCAGCCACACCGGGACCTGATATCTTCGCAAAGCTAATACCCAGAGGGACTCCCCGGCCCTCACCACATGCTCATGGGTATCGCTAACCTGGTAGGCCAGGAAGAACGCTTCCTGGGTCTGTCGCTGGTAAGCCATCCTGCGTTCCTCGAAAACGCCTAGGCTTACCCTGGAGAAATCAAGCTTCAGCCGATGACCTATCACCACCGCCTGACGAAACGGCATGCCATTGATATCTCGCAGGCGTTGCGTGCGGATCTCCAGCCAATCGGCGTAATGGCCTAGTGTCTCAAGCGCCTGAACCTCGACAGTCTGGTCCTCTCGCACCAGGTAGTCGCTTGGGTCCGCGGCCATTTCCGCCTGCACGCTGGCAAGAACGTTAACCTCCAGTGATTCCGCCAACGCGTCTTCGATCAGTTCCTCTGCACTGGGTCTCGAATCGACGAGGCCGGTGTCAACGATAACCGCCAACGCCGCCTCCACGACCAACTGGTCGGCAGCCGATGCGTAAGGGGGTTGTACCTGCGGAGGCTCTGGCCCCTGCTGAACAGCGCCAATTGCTGCCACCGCCTGCGGATCGATTTCTGGTGCGACTTGCGGGGGAACCACTACGGCAGCTTGAGCCTCGCTCTCAGTCACGTCGGCTGACGCTGGCGTCTCGGCTACTGCCACCACAAGACTGCCCCTCGCCTCCGAGTCTTGACTAGCGTCGCCGACACGTAGTTCCTGACCCACGTAGATCCGATTCACGTCGGTGATTCCGTTACGAGCCTGCAACGATCTCGGACTGATGCCGAACATGCGCGCGATTCGGTCGATGCTGTCCCCGGCACGCACCACATAAACCCCACCATCACTCGTCGGGTCACTATTGAGCGCGGCTAGCGCCACTGGCGTGGTGCCATCGTTGCCCGGTAATCGCAGCTCCTGCCCTTCGCGAATGAAATGCCTGCTTCTCAGGTTATTTAAGGCCATCAACGAGGCCTGGCTGACACGGTATCGGTCTGCGATACCAGAAAGCGTATCGCCGCGTCGCACGCGGTGCAGGATGTCAGGTTTCTGTACGGTGAAGCGCTGAGAATCGGGGACCGAGGCCATCAGCCTGGCAGAATCGCCGGAAAGGCCTGCAGGGAGGCGCAGCTCAAAACCTCTAGGTACGAATTTATCCTCGCTCCAGACCGCTTCGGTCAGCGCCGGATTCCAACTGCGGAGCTCACGGTGGCTCATGTCAAACGACGACGCCAGCGTCGATGCCGTCAGGAAATCCGGGACGTCGACCAGTACCCCCTCGGCCTCCGCGTCTGTTGTCAACGGGCCAAAGTACTCCTCCGCATTCGCATCCACATCGGAAGCAGCGAGAAACGCCACATAGAAGTTTCTCGATGCGAAACCGAACCTGCGTCCAGTGTACTCACGCAGAATAACCTCGATGCGATTCGTCTCGGTTGCGCGAACTGCATTGCGCATTCCAGCCTGACCATGGTTGTAAGCCGTTATTGCGAGGGCCCAGTTCTCAAGCACATCGTAGTTGTCACGCAGCAGGCGAGCCGCAGCGACGGTGGCAAGATACGGGTCACGTCGCTCGTCAACGATGTGATCGATTCGCATATAGCGAAGACCGGTTGATCGGGTGAACTGCCACATGCCCGCAGCACCCACCTTAGAATACGCCGTAGGATTGAATGAGGACTCAACGTGCGGTAAGGCAACGAGCTCCTGAGGCACGCCCTGCTCTCGCAAGACGCTGCGGATGAACGGCTTCCATCGACCGGAACGAATGTACCCGGCCCGAAAACGATCAGACTGTCCAAGTTGAAATCGTACCCTTGAAACCGCGTCACCAAGCTCTCGGTTTGACACGGCCTCCGGCCAGGCGGCTAGGACGCGTTGCTCTTCCGCTGTCAGATTCTGGCGCTTCCCACTCGCGAGCGCAGCAAGCGCACCCTCAACCTCGTCCCGCGCATCGCGCACCTGCCGACTCCGCACGCGACCTGATGCGCCCTCGACAAACCGAATCGTGCGATACACCACCGACAATTCACGGGAATCGTGGATAAACCCACTGGCGGTATCGATCTCGGTATAGACGCGGGTCCAGAAACGTATGTCGGGTTCGATCTCGGGGGGACGGGGCAACTCCTGAGACAACGCGCTCACGGTCATGAGTCCCATGATCGGCGCTAACGCGGCCCAGGACACAAACAATCGAACGAATGTACTCGGACGGGTTGTCAACTCAATCCTCACCTTCTCGTGCGAAGCCCGAAGATAGACGAGATTCCACCAAAGAGTAAATATTGTGTCCATCCCTGCCGCGTTTCTTGGATCCAAGTCACGCTTCGGGAGGGAGGGGGTGGAACAGGTTTTAGGTACGTTACTTTCAAATATTTTTACTGATTTTATAGGTGTTTACACTCCATTATCATAGTAGATAATTATTTGCCGCCTGACAATAATTGCTCAGGATTGGTTCATTAGGCGCGCATCCTCGAGGCCACCCTCAAGAAAACGAGCGCGGTGATCGGCATCACGACCGCGTATAGAAGGGAAGTGATGGCCAGAAGGGGATTCTCCAGCAAAGTCAGGGTCACGAGGAGTGCCAGCGAGATATTTTGCACCCCAACCTCGTAGACGAGCGTGATCTGTTGCTTCACTGGCAGGTCTGTAGCTCTTGCCAAACCATAACCCATGGCCATCGAGAGTAGATTTAATGCCAAGACGAGAAATCCAGCCGCAGCGAAGTTCTCAACGACATCTTCCCAGCTAGCAAACGCTGCCATCACAATGAGAAAGACCAGCACGTAAACAGTGACTTTACGCAGCATCTCGACGAGACGAGCGGCCAAGGCCGGCTGAAAAGCCCTGAAAACCATCCCACAGGTGATAGGAATTGCCGTGATTATTGCCAGCTGACGAATCATTCCAACCGCTGGCACGTCTGGAGCCGTGGCCTGGTCAAAATAAACGCTCAACGCGAGATAAGCGAACAAGGGGATGGTAAAGATGGTAATGATGCTCTCAATCGCCGTGAGCGTAACCGAAAGCGCAACGTCGGCTCGCGCGGCAAACGTGTATGCATTCGATGTGACCCCCCCGGGGCAAGCCGCGAGCATGATCGCACCTGCCGCGATAGCCGGGTTCGGTGCGAGCATCGTTGCAAGCACGAAAGCAAGCAATGGAAGAAGTATGAGTTGTCCCAGAAGCCCGGTGCCGACGGCTTTTGGATAGATGACGACCCGTTTCAGGTCTTCAAGAGTCAGTGAGAGCCCCATGCCCAGCATCACGGTGGCCAAGGCAACGGGAATGGCGACAGTGTAAAGGAAGTCTGCCAGGCTCATCGCCTCCCCCTATTATTACCTACTGCGCATCGAACGGATGACGACGAATGATAACCGCTTCCCGCCCCGGTCCCGTAGAGACGATATCCACCGGTGTCTCGAGCAGCTCTTCAATCCGTGCCAGATAACGCTTCGCTGCCGCGGGCAACTCTGAATAGGTGGTAATACCTGAGGTAGGGATCTGCCAACCCGGCATGCTCTCGTAGACAGGCTCGCAGTCACCATAGCGTTCTATGTCGAGTGGTGTCGTCTCGAGCAAGACCCCGTCTAGACGATATCCTGTGCAGATCTTGATCTCCTCAAGCCCATCCAGTACGTCGAGCTTAGTCACGCCTAGGCCAGTCAAGGAGTTGGTGAAGACCGCGCGCCGCAATGACACGGCGTCAAACCAGCCACAGCGTCTCGGACGCCCGGTAGTGGCACCAAACTCCGCACCCACATGGGCTAGATGCTGACCCATGTCGTCGAAAAGCTCTGTCGGAAAGGGTCCGGCTCCCACGCGTGTCGTGTAGGCCTTAACGATACCCAGCACGTGGTCGATGCGCCCGGGGCCCATGCCGGTACCGGTCGCGGCGCCCCCTACGGTCGTATTGGAAGAAGTGACGAAGGGATAGGTTCCGAGGTCGATATCGAGCATCGCGCCCTGCGCGCCTTCGAACAACACGCTTCGCTCCCCAGCCTGCATGTCGCTCAAAATCTGCGTCACGTCGGCCACTAGAGGTTTGACCCGCTCGGAGAGCGCGACCACTTTCTCATGCTCAGCCTCGAAGGGGATCGGATCCACCTCGTAGTAGCGCTGCAACAGGAAATTGTGGAGATCGAGCAGGCTACGGAGCCTTTCCTCCAAGCGATTCGGGGCGAAGAGATCTGAGATCCGAAGCGCGCGCCGAGCGATCTTATCCTCGTACGCGGGCCCGATACCGCGCCCCGTGGTGCCGATCGCCTCGCTCCCACGAGCTTTCTCTCGAGCACGGTCCAACGCCTCGTGGGAAGACAGAATCAAAGGGCAGGCCGGAGAGATCTTGACGCGCTCCTCTACAGGGATGCCCTTCTCGAGCAGCTCGTCCATCTCCTTAACCAAAGCCTCAAGGGAAACGACCACACCGTTACCGATAAGGCAACGGACGCCACCCCTCAGCACACCCGATGGAATCAAGTGCAAAATGGTCTTCTCGCCGTCGATGACGAGCGTGTGTCCTGCGTTGTGCCCACCCTGGAAACGGACCACTGCATGTGCACGCTCGGCCAGGAGATCTACGATTGCGCCTTTTCCCTCATCGCCCCACTGAGTGCCGATTACGATGACGTTGCGGCTCACCGAGCTCAGCCCCTAACAAAATAAAGCAGTGTGAGTCCGGCAATCACAATTCCGAGCCCGAAGCTTCTGAGCTGGTGATCTTCGAATTGAGCCATAACCGCAAGACTGCGCCGCCAACCACTGGGGGTTGCAAACGGAAAGAGCCCCTCGAAAATCAAGAAGAAGGCAAAGCCCGCGAGCAGATCTGACCAGGCCACAATCCTAGCCTCCCCTAGTTATAGATGGGTTGCCGAGAATAGTCCTTAGGGCGTGGGGCCTGTCTGCACCTTGAGAAACTGGAAGAACTCGCTGTCTGGGCTCAGAACCAGTACGTCCTGCTGTCCACCGATGGATTGCCGGTAGGCCGACATGCTGCGGTAGAACGCGTAGAACTCGGGATTCTGGCTGTAGGCGTTGGCATAGGTTTCGGCCGCTACAGCATCACCCTCACCACGAATTCGCTCGGCGTCCCTGTAAGCTTCCGCCAGAATGATCGTGCGCTCGCGATCCGCATTCGCACGAATCCGTTCGGCTTCCTCCTCGCCCTCGGCCCGTAATTGCGCCGCAACTCTTCCACGTTCCTGTTGCATGCGTGAGAACACGGAACCACTGACCTCATCGGAAAGCTCGATCCGCATCACGCGTACGTCGACGACCTCGAGACCGAGTGCCGGGGCCTGGGTCGATGCCGTCACCAGCATCTGATTCATAATTTCCGAGCGCTCCGCCGCAACCACTTCCTGAACAGTGCGCTGGGAGAATTCCGCCTTGATGCCTTCTCGTATAATCGCCGAGAGTCGCTGGGCCGCGAAAAGTTCGTCGCCGCGGGCAGAACGATAGTACTGGGCCGGATCCGTGATTCTCCAGGTTACAAAGTAATCCACGATGAGATTTTTCTTCTCACCGGTCAGGAATCGTTCTTCCGACTCTTCATACGTCAGGATTCGGTCCGGATATCGAGCGATGTTGTTGACGAACGGGATCTTGAAGTGAAGACCGGGTTGGTAGTCCGCCTTCACGATCTCGCCGAAACGAAACTTGATGACATGTTCTCGTTCATCCACGGTGAAAACGGTCATCCGCACGACTGTAACGATTAGAACCAGGGCAACCAGTGTCATATTAAATCTTGGAAACATGCTAAAACCTCCGCGCTAACGCGACTCGCGCACTCGGGCGCTCGAACCAACCCCGGTCACGGGTACCGTAGACGGTGCCAACAGTTGCTGCTGGTCCCCGCGCCGTTCCATGAGTCGATCCAGTGGCAGGTAAATCATATTACCCCCATTCTCCGAGTCCAAA